>JACCDO010623579.1_pt1 | contig 12585 bp, 11 predicted proteins | sample 7446101 | NCBI WGS metagenome assembly JACCDO01 (sample SAMN15323440, study PRJNA562643) | freshwater metagenome | isolation source: river surface water | place: USA:Blue River Watershed | collected 2017-08-16
GCACGCCCTTGCGGCTGGCCCTGGCGTGAACCCCCTCGGCGATGAGGTGCTCGCCGCGCTCGAGCCGTGGTGGCATACCTCACCGTGCTCGCAGATCACATGACCCGAGTCGCCGCAATCGACTGCGGTACCAACGCATTGCGACTTCTCATCGCCGATGTCGATGCGCACGGAATGCTGGTCGACGTCACCCGGCTCATGCGCACGGTGCGCCTGGGTGAGGGGGTCGATCGCACCGGCGAATTCTCCTCAGCAGCACTCGAGCGAACATTCGCGGTCTGCGAGGAGTATGCGCAGTTGATCCATGAGCACGGTGTCGAGCGGTCGCGATTCGTGGCCACCTCGGCCAGTCGCGATGTCTCCAATCGCGCGCAATTCGTCGAAGGCGTGACGGCACGCATGGGCGTCTCACCCGAGGTCATTGCCGGCACCGAGGAGGCAGGACTCTCCTATGAAGGCGCTACTCGCTCGCTTCCGAATCTCGTCGAGCCGGCACTCGTGGTCGATATCGGCGGCGGCTCGACCGAGTTCGTGCTGGGGGAGCGGTCGGTGAGCGTGAACATCGGCTGCGTGCGCATGACCGAGCGTCACCTGCACTCGGATCCGCCTACCGACGCCGAGATCGCCTTGGTGCGCGCTGACCTGGCCGAGGCACTGGATCGCGCTGCGGCATCAGTTGACCTTCGATCGGCGGGCACGCTCGTCGGTGTGGCCGGCACGGTCACCACGGTGGCCGCCCGCGCCCTGGGGCTGAATTCCTATGATCCGGCCGTTCTCCATGGAGCCGTGATCGAGCGGGAACCCCTCGAGGGCGCGATCGTCGATCTCGTGGCCATGAGCCGAGTGGAGCGCGCAGCCCTGCCCTACATGCACCCTGGCCGCGTCGACGTGATCGGCGGAGGCGCTCTAGTGCTCGCAGCGGTGGTCGAGGCAGTGGGGCTACCCCGCATCACGGTGTCCGAGTGCGACATCCTGGATGGCATCGCTTACAGGCTTGCTGCTGAAACACCCTGATCCCAGGGTCCCTCTTTCATGTAAACGGTTGTCGGTGCCCTACCCTCCTGCCTAGACTCGCAGGCCAAGCAAGGAGGACACGTGGCCATCACCATCCGTGACGTCGCCGAGGCAGCAGGGGTATCCACCGCGACGGTGTCGCGCGCCCTGCGCGGGCTCCCGAATGTCGATGAGGCCACTCGCGCCCGAGTGCAGGCAATCGCCGCCCAGCTCGACTACGTCATCTCACCCAGTGCCTCACGTCTGGCCAGTGGTCGCACGGGCAGCATCGGCGTGATCACCCCGTACATTTCCCGTTGGTTCTTCTCGACCGTGCTTTCGGGGGTTGAGAACGTTCTCCAGACCGCGGGTATGGATCTCCTGCTGATGAGTGTGAGTGCGCCTGACGCCCAGCACCGTTTACCGCCAGCGCCTCGTCTACGACGCAGGGTCGACGGCGTGCTAGCCATCGCTCTGCCCCCGGATGATCGTCAGCTCGACGAGGTGATTGAGCTCGGTATGCCGACAAGCTTGATTGGCACGGCCAAAGAGGGAGTTGCCGGAGTCACGATCGATGACGTTCAGGCAGCCCGCACGGCCACTCAGCACCTCCTAAATCTCGGGCACAAGCGCATCGCGATCATCAGCGGCAATTTGATCGATGCGCCGTTCACGGCGGAGCATGATCGTTTTCGCGGTTACCGCGAGACCATGGAGGAGGCAGGCCTCGAGATCGATCCGCTCATGGAGGCTTTCGGTTACTTCACTGTTGCCGGTGGTGAGCAGGCCATGACGGCACTTCTCACTCATCGTGAACGCCCGACTGCGGTCTTCGCGATGTCAGACGAGATGGCCTTTGGCGCGATGAGAGCCATGCGGGCGCACGGCCTGATCCCGGGCAAGGACATCTCGATCATCGGTATCGACAATCACGATCTTTCCGAGCTGCTAGACCTCACGACCGTTGCTCAGCCCGTCTTTGATCTGGGTCGCGTGGCCGCTGAGGCACTGCTGGTGCAGATTCGCTCAGATGGAAGTTCCGCTCGACCAGACAGTTTCGTACTACCGACCCAGCTGATCGTTCGCGGCTCGACCTCGCCGGTGAAGTGATGCGCCCCTGGTGGCATGCGGCTGCGATCTATCAGGTCTATCCGCGCTCATTCCGTGATGGCAATGGTGACGGACTCGGCGATGTTAAGGGTGTCGAGGAGAAACTGCCGTATCTCAAGGATCTTGGGGTTGATGCCATCTGGCTCTCGCCGTTCTATCCGTCGCCGCAGCATGACTCGGGCTATGACGTCGCTGACCCGCGTGATGTCGATCCGATGTACGGCACGTTGGCTGATGCGCAGTCGATGATCGATGCCGCGCATGCACTCGGAATCAAGGTGATCGTCGATGTCGTGCCGAATCACGCATCCGTCGAGCATCGGTGGTTCCAGGAGGCCTTGTTGTCTGCCGCAGGTTCGAAGGAGCGTGCCCGGTTCCACTTTCGCGACGGTCGAGGTGAGGGTGGCTTCGAGCCGCCAACCAACTGGATGAGCATGTTCGGTGGGCCGGCGTGGACTCGTATCACCGAGCCTGACGGCACCCCAGGGCAGTGGTACCTGCACATCTTCGATTCGTCTCAACCCGACTACAACTGGAGCAATCCCGAGGTTCGCGAGGACTGGCTGACGACACTCGCCTTCTGGCTCGACCGAGGTGTCGATGGCTTCCGCGTCGATGTCGCGCTCGGCCTGGCCAAGGACATGGAGTACCCGGATATCGAGAACCCTGAGGGCCTAGTGCAGGCACTACGACTCGATCTCGACAATGACTCTCCCGAGGTCACGGCGCTGCGCGCGAAAGTCCGGAACTCCGCCATCTTCGATCGCGACGAGCTGCGCGAGATCTACGGCGAGTGGCGCACGCTGATGAATCGCTACCCGGGCGATCGAATGGCGGTCGCCGAGGCGTGGGTGGCTCCCGACCGTGCTGCTATGTATGTCGGTGGCGACACCTTGCACCAGATCTTCAATTTCGAGTTTCTCTCCATCCCTTTCGATGCGACGCAGATCTGCGCAGTCGTACAACGCACCCTCGATGAGCTCGCGATTGTCAAGGCGCCGGCCACGTGGGCGCTGTCGAATCACGACACGCCTCGAGTCGTCAGCCGTCTCATGTCACCCGAACTCGACGAGGAGCGAGCGCGCACCGCGGCTCGATCCCTGGCGTTGATCGCCCACGCCCTTCCGGGATCGATCTACGTGTACCAAGGCGAGGAGCTTGGTCTGCCTGATGCCCCGATTCCGGCCTCGGCTCGGCAGGATCCGGTGTACTTCCGCACAAATGGCGAGCAGCTTGGACGTGATGCGGCCCGTGTTCCATTGCCGTGGTCGGGTGTTGCCGCGCCGTATGGGTTCAGCGATGACGACACGGCCGTGACCTGGCTTCCGCAGCCTGCCGACTGGGAGGGCCTCACCGCGGCTGCAGAGTCAGCCGACCCGAACTCGACGCTGGGCCAGTACCGGAGCATGCTGCGCCTTCGACATGAGCTGCCCTCGCTCGTTGATCTCGACAACGCCGCTGTCAGCGAGCTGATGCCAGGAGTCGTGCGAGTCACGCGAGGCCCGGAGTTCTCCTGCATCGTCAACTGCACGAGTCAGCAGGTGCGCATCCAGTCAAATGCAGCTGTGCTGGTGGCTAGTGACGAAAGCGTGATGGCCGACGGCGAGTCATTGACCCTGCCGCCGGCCACCGGTGCCTGGCTCTCCGAGACTTACTAGGACAGGCGCTTCTGATCGCCCTCAGCATCGAAGATGTATGTGCGTGACGGCGACACCTTGACCACGGTTCCGATCGCAGGGGTTGCTTTGCCTCGTGCAACCAGATCAACCGACTCTCCACGGTCATTGATGGCAGTGCCGTAGATGAAGGTGTCGGCGCCGAGATTCTCGACGAGGGTCACCGTGAGCTCCATGCCCTCGTCGGAGAGATGAAGATCCTCGGGGCGGAAGCCGACGAGCACGCGATCGCCGGCGGCGCGGCCGAGAGCATCGCGCTCAGCGAGAAGGGTGTGGCCCTTCATCGCAACGCCTTCGGAGGTGATGCCGGCGTTGATGAGGTTCATCGAGGGGGAGCCGATGAATGCCGCGACAAAGGCATTGCTCGGTTCGTTGTAGAGCTCGGCAGGAGTGCCGACCTGCTGGAGGACGCCGAGCTTCAGCACCGCAACGCGATCGCCCATGGTCATGGCCTCGACCTGATCGTGGGTGACGTAGACAGTGGTGGTGCCGAGGCGCTTCTGCAGTGCGGCAATCTGGGTACGGGTCTGCACGCGCAGCTTCGCATCGAGATTCGACAGCGGCTCGTCCATCAAGAACACCTGCGGCTCGCGCACGATCGCGCGACCCATGGCAACGCGCTGGCGCTGGCCGCCCGAGAGTGCCTTCGGCTTGCGCTCGAGATACTCGGTGAGGTCGAGCAGCTTGGCGGCTTCCTTCACCCGGCGATCAATCTCGTCCTTGGAAACCTTGGCAATTTTCAATGCGAAGCCCATGTTCTCGGCCACCGACATGTGCGGGTAGAGGGCGTAGTTCTGGAACACCATCGCGATATCGCGATCCTTGGCAGCGACATGCGTGACATCGCGATCACCAATAAGGATCTTCCCTGCCGAGATTGGCTCGAGGCCGGCCAGCATTCGCAGGCTGGTCGACTTTCCGCAGCCTGAGGGGCCGACGAGGACGAGGAACTCGCCCTCGTCGATCTCGAGGTTCAGGTGGCTGACCGCGGGGGTGGTGCCGCCTGGGTAGAGCAGGCTCACATCATCGAACTTCACGTTCTGGCTCATGTTTGTCCTTCCACCGGCAGGAACGTGCCGGACGATCCGTTGTGGGGCCGATGAGCTCGGCTGAGGGCACGCTAGCGCAAAAAGTAAGCGCTGACATCGGTTCGGGGATATCACCCTGGTAAGGCAGGACGTCCGAATTTACGGTTGTGGGCGATACCAAATCGTGATCGTTTACAGGGGGATTACTGCTTCTAATCGGTTGTGCACCCGCAGAAATGGGTCCACGATGACAGCGTTTACTTCGGGAATTCCGGTAGACCTTCGAGGATCCCCCTCGTCGGACATGAACGCTAGGAGAATCCATGAGCGCAACCATGCGTCGCCGTGGGGCTGCTCTCCTCGTCGGTGGTGTTGCAGCTTCCATGCTGCTCGCCGCTTGCGGTGGAAGCAGCTCGTCGAGCGAGAGCACGGCAGCAGCATCCGCAGAGCCCGCAGCCTCCGTGGCCGCCGGCTGCGAGGCCTACGCCGCCTACGGCACCTACGAGGGCGCCAAGGTCACCGTCTTCACCTCGATCCTGCCGCCCGAGCAGCAGAAGTTCGAGGATGCCTGGAAGCAGTTCGAGAGCTGCACCGGTATCGACATCGTCTACGAAGGCAGCGATCAGTTCGAGGCACAGCTGCCCACCCGCATCGCCGGTGGCAACGCCCCTGACATCGCCTTCATCCCGCAGCCCGGCCTCCTGGCCAAGCTCGTCCAGGCCGGCGGCCCGGTCGCAGCACCCGAGGGTGTTGTCGCCAACGTCGACGCTCTCTGGAACCCGGCATGGAAGTCCTACGGCACCGTCGACGGCACCTTCTACGCCGCACCGCTGGGCTCGAACATGAAGTCCTTCGTGTGGTACTCGCCGAAGAAGTTCGCCGAGTGGGGCATCGAAGTTCCCACCACCTGGGATGAGATGTTCGCTGCTTCCGACGCAATCGCCAAGGCCGGCGTCAAGCCGTGGTGCGGTGGCATCGAGTCCGGTGGAGCAACCGGCTGGCCGGCAACCGACTGGCTCGAGCAGATCGTTCTGCGCCAGTCCGGCGGCGAGGTCTACGACAAGTGGGTCAACCACGAGATCCTCTTCGACTCGCCCGAGATCACCAAGGCCATGGACACCCTGGCTGCATGGATGAAGAACCCCGATTACGTCAACGGCGGCTTCGGTGACGTCAAGACGATCGCGACCACCGCATTCCAGGATGCCGGCGGCCCGATCCTCAAGGGCGAGTGCGCCATGCTCCAGCAGGCGTCGTTCTACGCCAACTTCTGGGAGAACTTCCAGCCGGGTACCACCATCGCACCCGATGGTGACGTGTTCGCCTTCTACCTGCCGGCAATTGACGACGCGGTTGCACCCAACCCGGTCGTCGGTGGCGGCGAGTTCGTGACCGCATTCTCTGATCGCCCCGAGGTTGCTGCTGCGCAGACCTTCCTCTCGTCGGCAGAGTTCGCGACCGCGAAGGTAGCCCTGGGCACCTGGGTGTCGGCAAACAGCGGCGTTCCGCTGGACACCTACGCCAACCCGATCGACAAGCTGTCGGCTCAGTACCTGACCGACCCGAACGGCACCTTCCGCTTCGACGCATCCGACCTCATGCCGGCAGCTGTCGGCGCGGGCGCCGAGTGGAAGGAAATGACCGCTTGGTTCGCCGAGGACAAGCCGACCAAGGACGTCCTCGCAGCGATTGACGCTGCCTGGCCCGCTTCCTAGTCGGATCGGTTTGAAGTAAGTGACTGAAAGCCGGGGCCCGAGGGGTGTAGACATCCCTCGGGCCCCGGTCCCACTTCCGGGCGCATGAAGGAGCGATAACGGTGGAAGAGCTCGTCTCAGGATTCGGCAAGATCGGCAACGCCCTCGCGGCCGTGGCCATCGTGCTCGCGATCCTGCTCATCGTCTTCTTCCTCGCCTCGCGAGCCAAGGGCCGGGCACAAGGCCCCATCGCCGGGATCGTGTTCCTCGGCCCGGCAGTGCTTCTTCTCATCTACGGCCTGGTTGTCCCGGCAGTTCGCACGACAGCGGGCAGCCTCCAGGATGCCAGCGGCAAGGAATTCGTCGGCCTGGCGAACTACGGCTGGATCTTCACCGCTCCGGGCAACTCGACGTTCCTCATCAACACAGTTCTCTGGATCATCATCGCGCCGGTTCTCTCGACCGCGCTGGGCCTGACCCTGGCCCTCCTCCTCGATCGCATGAAGCGCGAGGCGATCAGCAAGTCCCTGATCTTCATGCCGATGGCCATCTCATTCGTCGGCGCAGGCATCATCTGGGGTCTCGTCTACGAGTACCGCGATCCCTCGCAGCCCCAGGTAGGCCTGCTCAGCCAGGTCTCGATGTGGCTCGGGATCGGCGATCCGCCCAACTGGCTCCTCTGGCAGCCGTTCAATAACTTCCTCCTGATGATCATCATGATCTGGATCCAGGTCGGCTTCGCGATGGTCGTGCTCTCCGCCGCGATCAAGGCAATTCCCGCCGATGTCATCGAGGCCTCCGAGCTTGATGGCGCCACCGGCTGGAAGCAATTCAGCCGAGTCACCATCCCGATGATCCGCGGCACGCTGATCGTCGTGCTGACCACCATCATGATCGCCGTTCTGAAGATCTTCGACATCGTGCGCACGATGACCAACGGCAACTTCGGTACCCAGGTCGTCGCGAATGAGATGTACGCCCAGTCGTTCGTGGCCTTCGATGTCGGTCGCGGAAGCGCGCTGGCCGTGATCCTGTTCATCGGAGTGGCGCCGATCATCGCCTACAACGTGGTTCAGCTGCGAAAGGAGCGTTCGGTCCGATGAGCGTCGAAGCGCACGAGATCGTTCCCCTCCCGAGCAACCTGCCGGAAGAGACCATTCCCGAGGCTGCCCGCCGTCGGCTGAGCAGCCCGTGGGCTTCCTTCGCGGTCATCGTCATCACGGTGCTCTGGACAATCCCGACCCTGGGCCTGCTGATCACCTCCATTCGCCCGAAGGAGCAGGCACAGAACTCCGGCTGGTGGACCTTCTTCACGGATCCAACAGCGACTTTCAGCAACTACTCCGAGGTGCTGACCGGCGGTGAGGTGATCCCCGGCGGCATCACGCCATACTTCTTTAACTCGATCGCCATCGCGATCCCCGCCACGGTGTTCGCACTCGTCATCGCCTGTATGGCTGCTTATGCGCTGGCCTGGATTCCCTTCAAGGGATCGACATTCATCTTCTTCACGATCTTCGCCCTTCAGGTAGTGCCACTGCAGATGGCACTGCTGCCGCTGCTGCAGATGTTCAACAAGGGCTGGAGCCTCGGCCCGATTCCGATCTTCCCCGATCTCAACAGCCCTGGCTCGTCGCAGTCACTTTTCGCAGGCACGTACATCCCGCTGTGGATCGCGCACACCATGTTCGCGCTCCCGATCGCGATCTTCCTGCTGCACAACTTCATCGGCCAGTTGCCGCGCGAGCTGATGGAGGCCGCGCGCGTCGATGGTGCGAGCCACTTCCTGATCTTCCGCAAGCTGATCCTTCCGCTCTCAGTTCCGGCAATTGCGTCCTTCGCGATCTTCGAGTTCCTCTGGGTCTGGAATGACCTGCTCGTGGCACTGACCTTCGCCGGTGGTACCCCTGACGTCGCACCGGTCACCGCTTATCTGGCGAATATCAAGGGCACATACGGCGCGCAGTTGCACCTCATCACCGCCGGTGCGTTCGTGGCGATCGTCATTCCGCTCATCGTCTTCTTCGCACTGCAGCGCTTCTTCGTGCGAGGCCTCCTCGCCGGCTCCGTCAAGGGCTGATCGATGGAGATACGAGATCCCGGCGACTTCGAGCTCGGCGTCGCCACATCGTCCTGGCAGATCGAGGGCGATATCGCAGGTCGCGGTCGGTGTACGTGGGATGACTTCTCCGAGACCCCCGGCAGGGTTATCGACGGTGCCACTGGCGCCGTTGCCTGTGACCATGTGAATCGCCTAGAGGAGGATCTCGACCTCCTTGCCTGGCTAGGCGTCGATGCCTACCGCTTCTCCATCAGCTGGCCGCGCGTCATGCCCGGTGGCACCGGGTCGCTCTCGTCATCGGGTCTTGAGTTCTACGACCGGCTCGTGGACGGTCTGTTAGCTCGTGGAATCACCCCCGTGGCCACGCTTTATCACTGGGATCTACCCAGCGAATTGGAAGCGGAAGGTGGTTGGGTCAACCGTGAGACCGCTCATCGCTTCGCCGAATATTCGGAAGCGATGGCGCGCCACTTCGCCGGCCGCATCGGTCGATGGGCCACGCTGAATGAACCGTGGTGCACAGCTTTCCTGGGCTACTGCTCCGGATACTTCGCCCCGGGGCGCACGGAGCCGGGTGCCTCTCTTGAGGCCGCGTACAACCTGATCCTGGGCCATGGGCTGGCGGTCGAGCGGATGCGCGCAGCAGGTGCGACGGATATCGGCATCGTGCTCAACCTGATCCCGATTGTCGCCGAGACGCCGTCGATGGAGGCCGCCGCCGCTCACGCCGACGGCCTGCAGAACCGAATCTTCCTCGACCTGCTTGCCGGGCGAGGAGTGAGTAATGAGGTGCGCGCGTCATGCGCCTCGATCACCGACTGGTCGTTCGTACACGACAGCGACAACGTCACTCTCGGCACTCCGATCGACTGGCTGGGCGTGAACTACTACACGGTCATGCGCGTGGCCGAGCCGAAGTCGACCGAAGCCGCGAGCATCGGGCAGGACACCGCCCACATTCCGGCCTGCCCGCCCATGTCGTTCGCCCCCCGCGGTGAACTCACCCAGATGGGCTGGGAGATCTACCCCGAGGGAATCGTCGATGCGCTGCGGATAGCCGAGCGCGGTCTTCCCGGAGTCCCGCTGTGGATCTGCGAGAACGGCGTCGCTGTCGATGACGTCGCTGATGACGCCGGGGTGCACGATCCGATTCGTACGAAGTACTTGGCTGACCACATCAATGCCGTGCTGGATGCTCGTCGTGCTGGAATGGATGTCCGGGGCTATTTCGCCTGGAGTCTCATGGACAACCTCGAGTGGTCATCCGGTTGGACAATGCAATTCGGCATCGTGCGAGTCGATCCTGCCACCTGCGAACGCACGCCCAAGGACAGCGCCCACTGGTACCGCTCGCAGTTGCTAGGGCGCAAGACGTAGCACCCGTTCTCCCAGCCTCCTAGACTCGGGGCATGCGCAACGTCACGATCCCCATCAGTGGCTCCCACGTCGAGGGCTACCTCGCCGTACCGGCGAGCGGCTCCGGCCCTGCCGTGATCGTGATCCAGGAGTGGTGGGGGCTCGTGCCGCACATTACGAAGGTCGCCGATCGAGTGGCCGCCGAAGGATTCGTGGCTCTTGCCATCGATCATTACCGCGGCGTCGAGACCACGGAGCCCGATGAGGCTCAGAAGCTCATGATGGGCCTGAACATCGCGCAGGTCGCTGACGATCTTGCTCAGGCTGCACCCTGGCTGCTCGCGCGGCCCGAGATCACCAGCACCAAGGTCGGCGTGATCGGCTTTTGCATGGGCGGCGGTCTGGCGCTGCTGGCGCCGACCGTCAGTGATGACATCTGCTGCTCGGTCGCGTTCTACCCCGCCATGCCGTGGCCGGAGTATTCGCCCGACTGGTCGCGGTATGCGGGCAAGTGCGCCCTGATCCACGCGGCCGAGTCGGATGAGGCCTCTTCAGGAGCATCCATCGCGTCCTACGCTGCGGCGATCATCGACAACGGCGGCCAGATCACTATTGAGCGCTACCCGGATTCCGTGCACGCCTTCTTCAACGACACTCGCCCCGAGGTTTTCCAGCCCGCCAACGCCGCGGCCGCCTGGGCCACCAGCCTGCCCTTCTTACGCGGCGGCTGCTGCTGACCGGTGGCAGCCGCGCAGGCACGCTCACGGCCCTCGTAGTCCAACTGGCAGAGACACCCGGCTTAAACCCGGCACAGTGTGGGTTCAAATCCCACCGAGGGCACACCTGAATTTCCCGTCCCGCAGGGTTTGGCCTGCCTGGTTCCTGGGTACATTGGCGGCATGGCAGATACCTCTCGTTATAAGCAGTCCAATAACCCGATCCTCTCGAAGTACGAGAAGGTCGACGCCGACAAGGACTTCGCGGCAATCATCGCGAATTCCGGCATCGGAGAGCCCAAGGTCACCCTCAATGACGTGATCGTCAAGACCTCGATCATGTTCGCCATCACGGTCGTCTTCGCCGTGATCGGCTGGAATGTGGCCGCCGATATGCCGATGATCTGGATCGGTGCCGCGATCGTGGGCATGGTGCTCGGCTTGGTGAATGCTTTCAAGAAGAAGATCTCCGTGCCCTTGATGCTGCTGTACGCAGTGGCCGAAGGCGTGATGCTCGGCGGCATCAGCAACTGGTACAACGAGTACGCGGCCGCTCAGAACTACCAGGGCCTCGTGCTCCAGGCGGTTATCGGCACCATGACAGCCTTCGGCGTGATGCTCTTCCTGTACGCCACCGGCATCGTCAAGGTCGGCAGCAAGTTCAAGAAGGTCATGCTCGCCGCCTTGATCAGTTACGCACTGATCGGCCTCGCCTCACTCGTGGCCTCCCTTTTCGGCGTGGGCGGTGGCTGGGGCTTCTACGGTGTCAGCGGCATCGGCCTACTGCTCTGCGCTGCCGGCGTGCTTCTCGCATCGTTCACCCTGCTTCTCGACTTCGATGCCATCAAGCAAGGTATCGCCATGGAGTTGCCGGAGAAGGAGTCGTGGCGCATGGCCTTCGGCCTCGAGCTGACGCTCATCTGGCTTTACCTCGAGATTCTTAGGCTGCTCGCGATCGTGGCGGGGCGCAACTAGCGCTCTGCTCTACCTCGAAAGGCGCTGCTACGGCAGCGCCTTTCGCATCTTCACGAGTCTTCCGTGCGCGTCGACAAGCGTGGTCGAGTCGGCGGTAGCTGCGAGTTCCATCCCCAGAACCTGAAGCTGATCGGGCAGTGCATGGTCGCCCAGTCGTGGCACTGCTGTTGCCCCGGGCAGGGGAGATCTCGAGTCGCGCCCGAGATCAGCGAACTGCCCGCACAGGGCAAAGATTTCGTCAGCGCATGTCGCGAGTTTTGTCAGCGGCATGGTGCGCACTCGTTCAACCACTCGAGCCAGTTCGCGCTCGAACTCCTCGCCGATATCTTCCGCACTCACCGGAGTATCACTCATCCTGTGAGGTCGGGCAGCGCCAGGCCGGTGTTCGCATGGCAGCGATATCCGTTCGGACGCTTGTAGAGGTACTGCTGGTGGTAGTCCTCGGCGAAGTAATACACGTGATCGGCTGCATCCTGAATCGTCGTGGTGATCTCGGGATAGCCGCGTTGGGCGATCACCGCCGCGTAGGCATCGCGCGTGAGTTCTGCCATCGCCTGTTGCTCAGGAGTCGTATAGAAGATCGCACTTCGGTACTGCGTGCCGCGATCGTTACCCTGCCGGTAGCCCTGGGTCGGATCATGGTTCTCCCAGAACGCCTTGAGAATCTCGTAGTCACTGATCACGGCGGGGTCATAGGTGACGCTGGCGGTCTCGGTGTGCCCGGTCATCCCGGTGCATACCTCCTCGTAGCTCGGATGCCCGGAGTAGCCGCCCATGTAGCCGACGCTGGTCGAGACCACGCCGGGCAGGCGCCAGTAGATCTCCTCGGCGCCCCAGAAGCAGCCCATGGCCAGGTAGATGCGCACGTTGTCGTCGGCCCACGGTCCCATGAGGCTGGAGCCGAGAACTGAATGCTGTTCAGGGATGGTGAACCAGGCCGCATTGCGGCCGGGGAGCGCTCGATCCGGGGGCACC
>JACCDO012084121.1_pt1 | contig 12585 bp, 7 predicted proteins | sample 7446101 | NCBI WGS metagenome assembly JACCDO01 (sample SAMN15323440, study PRJNA562643) | freshwater metagenome | isolation source: river surface water | place: USA:Blue River Watershed | collected 2017-08-16
CTTTGAGGCGGCTTTGCATTTCATTTGATTGAGAAGAATTTTCGCACTAATTAACAAAAATGTATCAAAACACATACGATAATGACACCAGAATCGGTACTGCCATCGATAGATATCAAAGTATGCGCAGATTTGTGGTAAGTGGAAATGTGGAAAATCTCAGGAAGTGTCTAGCGTCTTGCCCACCTTCCTATGTTGATATTCCTGACCAACGAGGAAATTCTTGTCTGCACGTGGCCGTAGACGCACAAAACTTAGATTGTGTAATGCTATTATTATCTTTTAAAGCGTCTGTGGTCAAGTTTGGGTTCGAAGAAGATACTCCACTGCATGTTGCTAGCAAACGAAGTGGTTCTCAAAGCGAAGCGATTATGCAAGCACTATTGGCCGCAGATCCGACTGCTTTAAAGTGCTGTGATCTACGCTGCGCAAAGAGAACTACTCATATATTAGATGTTTATTCACAGCTTCATAGCAAATGTCTAGAGGCGGATAGCGCTGTTGCTAAAGCGAGTAACATTGCCATGAATGAATTTATCTCAGAATTAAGAAATAAGAAAAAAACAGGAGGAGTCGGTCCATTATTAACACCACTCCATACTGCAGTCAAGTACAGCAACACGAATGCAGTGCGCTGCTTGTTGGAAGCCGGGGCAGATATCCATGCACGTTTTATAGTGTTTAATAAAGGCAAATCCAACGACGAATCTGATGGAGATTGTGAACGACTTGAAGATGCGGCTGATCCAAATAATTTAGAATCAATTTCAGCACGGATGCGCAACCCCCATGTTCTAGCAATCAACACAATAACTCTCGCCAAGGATATATTTTCAAAGACCGGATCTTTGAATTCGGAAGAAGTACTCGATATCCTTCAAGAATATATAAAAAAAATGCAGCCAATAACGCAAAATGATGAAACGGACGTAGCGTGTGTATTTGGTAAGAGACCGTCTCCAGAGCATAGCACTGTGGTGTCTGTTAGCAATGAAACAGAATGGCAATCAGCTCTTGAATACTCGGAAGTGACAGCGATAAATCCAAATAAAGGAGCGGAAACATACATGGATATGCTTGGGCATATGTGGGATGATGAGGACCCGCTAGTTCGGCGCCAAGCAGAGTACGAGGCTTCAATAAGATTGTACCCCTTACCTGATGGGATGCAAGCATCGTTGTGACAATTGGCATGCCAGACACATATTGCAGGTGAATAAATAACTTGGCTCGATCATTACAATATAGCAATTACGACTCTAAGTAGCCTAAAAGTTGCATTTTTCTATCACAACTACCTGGTTGCAAGGTGCAGTGTTGCATACAGTTTGGAAAAAACGATGTTTTTCTTATGCAAAGCTATTGTAGATATTATGACATAAATTAATATTGAACACTTTTTACAATAATAATATTTACAAGACTTAAAGTTGTAAAGTAGTCACGTGATACCACATAAACGGAATGCTTTTGACCAGAATATCTGTACGCATCAGGCAAGACAATGTGCGATTGATAAATTCACACGCACTGCACAACTTATATGCAATATTACAATAAAACTCCATGGTGTTCTGTATTTAATTGTTTTGACTAAACTTGTGTGCGCACTTGGGACACTCGTAAAATACAGTTGAACCCTCGTCTACACTACGCAGCTGCATCGTATAGAAAAATAATTCATGATGCCCACATTTAGGACATGGCTCTTCGATGGTGGCATGCTTTTCCATAATTTCATCCTCTTTATCGACATCGATCCATCCTGGCCTCGCCGTAGGCGCTGATGTTGTGATGACCTCTCCAGTTGACATTTCCGAAAATGGACATTTGAATGGACAAAAAGTGCATTCCACATCACTTGATACACTAGGCGGGTCTAGTATCGTGCCACATTGTGGACAAAAAGGCCAACTCGATGATGAATGTTTCTGAGCACTCATCTGAGATGATTAGCGAATCTATGATAATATATCCACAAAAACAATAAGATACTGTTCCTATGAGCTTCTTATAATTAAGCAATTCTGTAAACAGATAAAGGATGATTCACTTTACGTGAGCGACGCTTGAAAGTGAGCCAAGACGGGGGCAAAATGACTTTTGTCGGCCGTAAAAACCCCCACAAAAAGAAGTGGGAAGAAGGTGTGCTTCCAGCTTCGTTCTTACTCCTTCTGTTTCTTTTTGTCCCAGGAAGTTAGTGAACGTGATGCCTCGACTATTATCTTGCAAAATTTCTTCACCGTGCAATTAAAAATCAGCTAAAACAGTTGTCTTCCCAGATTATCAGGTGAGCTTTACTCGGAAGTCAAAAATAGGTATCGCAGATTATCAGGTGAGCTTTACTCGGAAGTCAAAAATAGGTATCGCACATAAGATTTTTTCCGCTGGGCGTCACGGATTTCAAAATGTCACATGTAGCCGATTATTTAATCGTAGAAGATCTAGATGGGGCAGAGGAAAGTGGAAGCGCACCCTTGTTAGAGGATGAGAAGCGAGAAAGTTTGTACAAGGAGTTGGGTCTGACAGGACCCCCAAATATGTGGGCACGCGAAAACATTGGACTGTATTGTCAATTTGCAGCTGCAGGGCTGCTTTACGGAATGGGCGGTACCACTACTGCGTTTTGTATTTACCATTTCGAAGGTGACAGTAATGTCTGCAGTAATGCTCAAGATATAACGTTTTTTGCTTGGAACGTCAAATTGATCTTTGCAATAGTTGTAGACTGTGTACACCCTTTTGGGTATCGCAGAAGATCTTGGTTTTTGATTGGCTTCTCTTTCGTGTTACTATGTTTGTTGGTGCTCGCTATTTTCTGCGACCAAATGAGTACAAGCGTATGGCTTACTACTTTGATGCTCATGCAACTGTCGCTCATGTTCGCTACGGTTTCTGCGGATGGATATTCCATCGAAATGGGAGAATACGAAGACCCAAAGAGTAAAGGTCAAATTCTTGTCACTGGACAGAGGATTTTTTTCATATTTTGTGTCGTGGCCGGAGTTATTCAAACATTGTTGGTAAACGGTCCAAGCACAAATGACCCTGATTGTGAGATTTCTATAGGCAAGTGTTGGAGCTGGGGCTTGACGGTAAAACAATATTACTGGCTTATCTTTACCCTCGTCGCCGTCCTCACATCGCCCATGGTAGTCTTTCGCGAAATTACAGGCCGTAAGGCTCCTCCTCGCCCTAGCTTCTCAAAGCTTCTATCTGAAATCTGGGCTACAATGCATAATCTCACGACGCTGAGAATTCTAATTTTTGTGATTGGTATTGGTGCCTGCACAAACTTCACTTCACAAGTGAACATTTTCTTGCAGTATTATATTATTAACGTCACCAATGTGCAAGCCGGTATTGATAATATAACTTCTTATTTAGCTCTAGTGTTTGCCATCTATATATTTCAGACATATTTTATTAACAAGAACTGGCGATATACGCAATATGTCGCAGTTATTTTCGGTTCTTTGCTAGGCCTTCTGTGGATACCCGCATATTTCAACTCCGGCGGAACACGGAATGCCTGGTATACCATATTTATTGACCTTGACCAGAGCTTTGTCAATGGGCTTACACAAGTCATTTACTCTCTGGCTGTCATGGAACTAGCAAAACCAGGACAGGAAGCTACCACCTATGAGTTGGTTGTAACTGTTGGTAATGCTGCCAGTGTACTCAGCGACTTCTTTGCTACACAATTGTTGGGACCTTTTAATGTAGTAGGGTGCATCAACAGTGATGATGATGGCACTCAAAACTGTCCAAACAATGCGGTGAATTTGCATTCGACGACTTCGTTTGTAAATTCCGACGGACCTATGAAGTTCACTTACTACTGCTTGTATTTATGCGGCTTTGCTATCATATGCACTTTGATTTTCACACCTTATCTACCCAAAGATAAGGCTCAATGTCACGAATGGCAACGGCTTGGTGATGCATCTCCTTCAACTTGGAGACCCTATTTCACATTTGTGCTGACATCGATCGTCGTCCTTTATGGCTTCACAGCCACTGTACTTCTATTGAATGAGTCAACAGCTTGTCTTCCTGCAATAGGGGGCAGTGGCTGTGATTAAGATGGTGCATACATAACATGTTTTTAGACAGATTGATACCTAGACTAGATTGAATGCTGTAAGATATTACTGAGTGAGTGGAATTATTGCTGCACTGGCTAGTAGACAATACGGCTGCAGTAAGAAGAAAAAAACAATGAATTTGCTAAATGTAATGTAAAAAAATAATCAACAACTTAGTTATAACGAGTTGAGAGCTCTTTAATTTGCTCCAATAAACGGCCTTCTTTCTCCGTCACGTACACGACTTTGTCCGCAAAGATTTTATCATCCAAGCTTCTCTTGACCAAAGAATCATCGGCGCGGTGCTGGAGTGCACTTTGAGCTTCAATTCTGTGCACCTCTATCTTGCGCGCGAATTCTTGTCTGTGGTATTCCTCCATCTGAGCATTGTCACTATTCTTTGTGTATAATTTAGGAAACACAGTTTCAATCAAGTTTTCCCACTCATTTAATAAATCCAAAGTAATAACTCCCTTTTTAGCGGGATCGAAATTGGGCTCTAGCGCACCGGGCAACTTTGTTCCTTTGAATTCAAAATAGCTGTAAACCACCCTTTCGTGATCTTTCATCAAAACATTTAAGCGTAGTTTTTCTGCTAATTTATCAACAGGTGTGGGTATATTCCCTGCATTTTCCAAAGCTTTCAATATTTTATGCAAATTCTGCTCATTTTCACAGGAAAATAAAATGCTTTCACCACTTTGCAATATAATTTTAATAACATTTATGCGTCCCTCGCATGCAGTGCTGTGATTCTGTAATTGGCAAGACTGTGAACCCATAAGATCAATGTCATCACGGAGCGCGTCACCGTTATAGTACTGCAGATGCGACTTCGTGTATGTTATTTCCAATTCCAATCGTCTAAATGCCCATGGATGACCACGTAAGAGCCCTCCTAACCCGAGGCCGCGTCCTCGTTTTTCCACCATCATCGAAATTTTAAAACATTCTCTCATTTCTGCGGATAAAAATGATTTTAAGACGCCTTTTTAACAGTGAAATTGTCACTGTAAACTTTTAGGACGCCAGAATGGCTCGAAGAAATTTAAAGCTGATTTTTTTCAGCTAAAACTCGGGGCAACAAAAAACGAAAACTGAGAAAAAGTCCTTTTCAGGGTCCTTTCAAGATCAAGCATTGCTTTAACGTGTGAACGATTAGGTAAGCCTTTGATAATACCAATTATGCTAGTTGGGGGAGCGAAGAGAGTCGCGCGTCATAGTAGCGTGGGAAATTTTATTCTGCCTGTGTGCAGTACTCGCTGGGCAAGTAGTGACCCGTCTCCATATCCAGCAGTGACTATTCGAGGAACGCCATTGCCCAAAATTGTCGGGGATCATTCTTGGGCACAGGTTCAGTTGGAAAGAATGGGTGAGAAGATGGAAAAAGGGGCATGGATAGAGCGCATGAAAAGACATGGGGGACAAAGAGAAGTAACGAAGGAAGTTCTTTACGAGTGCCCAGATGGAATTCGAGACCTAGTAGACGAGCTTTTAACACTCAGTCGGTTTGATGTGCAAGTTTTGACAAGGCACTTGCAAAAAAGACTTGGTATAACTGAAGAAGAAAAAATGAGAGCCCACCGAATGCCCTATAATATGCCAACAGGTGCGCCAACTCCCAATCTCACTGCCAAAAAAGCTGAAGCAGCAGTTGCGGCAGCGGCAAAAGTAGCAGAAAAAACGAGCTATGACCTCATGCTGAAGTCATTTGATGCTACTGCCAAGATTAAGATGATTAAGGAGGTACGGACAGTAACAGGATTAGGATTAAAGGAGGCGAAAGACCTCGTTGATAAAGGCCCAGGTATAATTAAAAAAGGATTAAGTAAAGCAGATGCCGAAGCGGCAGTAAAAGCCTTTGCGGAAGCCGGTGGTGTTCTAGAGCTAGTCTAGTCCTGTACAAAATCTTTATAAATACAATATTTATCAATAGCCTTACACTATGCCAATATAAAGTAACTTTTGTGTCTTACAAAAGATACGAGAGATTCAGAGTAGAGCTCGATTCTATGTGTTTTTCTGATCATTTTTCATGCACGATTGCGCCAGTTTCTCTTCAAGTTGTGCAATTTTATTTAGCGCAGTGGTATGTAGTTTTTCCATCTGCAAGTTAAGCTGCATCACGATTTCATCACAGTTCTGTTCAAGGATTTTTTTTTCACTGAGTATACTCTTTATCTCCTTATTGTGCGCTTCTTTTAGAAGCTTAACTTCTCTCTCTCGATCCTTACGAGCTCGGTAAATTATCTCTTTCTCTCTATCTTTGATGACCTTAATTTCATTAACATTGCTGTTATAAGTGCTTATTTTATTTTTCCACTCTTTAACTTGCTCTTCCAAGCAAGATTTTTCAAAATTAAGTGCATTGTACGCATCCATTGCCAACTCGAGCCGTTTTTGCGTTACCTGAAGGCTTTCCTGTAAGGTATTATTCTTAAAACGCTCCATCAATAAAGTTTCACGCTCTTCTCGAAGTCGAAGCAGTTCAGCTTTCTCTTCAACTCTGGTACGTTCATCCTGCTGCTCTTTTGTGCGCCTTCGTTCAAGCTCAACATGCAAAACATTAACCATGGAGTCTACATGATTAACTTTAAGTTTTTGAGAAGAAAAGTCGGCCTTAGATGGTGCCTGGTTTTCTTTACTCTCTGAAAAGCCATTGATGCGTTCGCGATTTGCCAACGTCGACCTCCATTCGTGGAGCCGATTCCTAAGATCTTCTTGACGGGATGAGACGTTACCTAAAGGAATCATTATAAAAAGGGCCAAAATGAAACAACTACTTTTTATTTATGAATAAGGATTATTATTCTAAAATAATCATCAATTCATGAGCAAAAGCCCCGCATGCTGTCAACAGCTTTGTGGGCCCAAGTGGTTGATGGGAACAACAAATTTAGAAATTAGAAATCAACGACATGCTCCGCCCCGTAGTAGCGGAGAGTTATCGTTTGCTCTGAGTTGCGAGCATGAAGCTAAAGCATCATCAGAGTCTTACCGCTCCTTCGGAAGGAGCGACGATTAAGGTCACAGCTCTTTGCTGGGCTCCAAATGGCAAAAAGTTGGCTGTTTGTACTTCTGACCGTGTCGTGCTGATGTTTGACGACGAAGGAAATCGACGAGATAAATTCAGCACAAAACCGGTAGAGAATGGTCCTAAGAATTATGTTGTAAAACAGATGGCTTTTTCCCCACAATCTGACAAACTGGCAATTGCTCAATCTGACAATATGGTCTTTGTTTACAAAACAGGCGTAGAATGGGGTGAAAAGAAATTAATTTGTAATAAATTCCAGCACTCTAGCAGTATCACATGCTTGGCGTGGCCACTCAAACGCGCATCTGATTTGGTATACGGCCTCGCAGAAGGTAAAGTTAAAATTGGTCAAATGCGAACGCATAAATCCAAAACCTTGTACCAATCCGAATCCTACGTGACAGCAATGTGTTGTAATCCTGCTGGCGATGCAGTAGTGAGTGCGCATCTTGATGGTTCTATTTACACATTTTGGTTTGAAAGTGCTGAACGTGGCGCGCATATCATCGCCCGGCATCCTTGCGTCCCCTTCGCTTTGACTTGGGGCCAAAGCATTGTTGTGGCTGGAAATGACAGTCAAGTGACATTTTACGATGAAGATGGCGGTGAAGAAAACACTTTTGATCACAGCGGTCGACCAGACTGCCGCGAGTTTACATGCGCGGCGAACAATCCGACTGGAGATGCAGTAGTTCTCGGCAACTACAATTCATTTTACGTGTACACGCGCAATAAGGACAGCATGGGATGGGAAGAGAAAGGTATTACCACTGTGGACAACATGTATAGTGTTTCTGCGCTTGCATGGAAGTCTGACGGAGATAAACTGGCTGTAGGTACCGTATGCGGTGTTGTGGACACCTACGACGTGTGCGTGAAGCGCGCGATGTATAAAGGTGGTTTTGAGCTGACTTATGTCTCGCATTCACAAGTCATTGTTAGACATGTTGAAACCAATATGCGTATCGTCGTGCGGAGCCAATATGGTCTCGAGATTAACAAGACGAACATTTACAAGAACCGTTACGTAGTGGCCCACACTAGCGAGACATTGTTGCTGGGAGACATTGAAACTTTAAAAATGAGCGAAGTCCAATGGCATGGAAATGGATCAGAGAAGTTCATATTTGAAAACCCATCTGCTGCGATCATATACTATGCTGGTGAAGTGTCGCTTGTTGAGTACGGTCTCAACGAGGTGCTGTCTACGGTGCGTACCTCGCATACCAACAGTCACGTGCTCTCAGTGCGCATTAATGAACGTCCCACTCGTTCTCAAGATGCAACTCTGCATCCGGATGGTAACAAGAAGGTTGCATTCTTGCTCGATGCGCAAACGATTTGTGTGAAAGATTTAATCACACAATCAAGCATCACGATCAATCATGACAGCAAGATCGACTGGTTAGAGCTGAATGGTCGAGCATCTCTCCTCCTTTTCAGAGACAAACGAAGGCATTTGCATTTGTTTGATTGCTTTACACAAATCCGATCTCAGTTACTCAACTTCTGTACCTATGTACAATGGGTGCCAAACTCAGACGTGGTAGTAGCACAGAATAGGAACACCTTGTGCGTTTGGTACAACATCCATGCACCTGATCAGATCACGTCGCATGCCATTAAAGGCGATGTTGAGGATATCGAACGTACAGATGGACGTACAGAAGTCATTGTCGATGAAGGTATGTCGCAGGCTGTATACCCTCTGGATGAATCCTTGATTAACTTCGGAGCAGCGATGGATGATGAGGATTACATTCGTGCAGTGGATATTCTGGACAATCTTGAAGTCACACCAGAAGTAGAAGCCATGTGGCGCCAGCTGAATGCAATGGCACTGCGTGCATCCGACTTAAGGATTGCGCAACGATGTGCAGCCGCTCTAGGTGACGTTTCTATGAGCCGCTTCTTAGGCCAAGTGAAAGAGATCAAAGTCAAAGCAGAGCAAGAAATGGGCTCGCGTGGCTCTGATCACTATCTAGTTCGCTCCAAGCTTGCTATGTTACATAAAGATCTTCAAGCAGCAGAAATTGAGCTCCTCAATCAAGGTCAAGTCAACGAATGCATTGAAATGTACCAAAAGCTCTTCAAGCATGATGACGCTATCCGTGTTGCAGAACAATCTCGGCATCCCGAAGCTGGAGAAATGCGTCGTGCACACTTTCAATACTTGTTGGATACAAATCAAGATGATCAAGCTGCAGCCCTAAAAGAAGGCGAAGGCGCGTTCGTGGATGCCATCAACTTATACCTCAAGGGAGGTATGCCCGGAAAAGCCGCCAACGTAATTTTCCACAATAATATCTCTCAACCAGTATCACTTTTAGATACAGTAGCCACAGCTCTTACTCGTGCAGGATTGCATGATCGTGCAGGAGACTTCTATGAGCGTTTGAATGATTTACCGAGAGCCCTTGATTCGTATATCCGCGGTCACGCTTTCCGCAAGGCTGTTGAGTTGGCACGCAGATCCTTTCCAGGGCGCGTGGTCGAGTTACAAGAGCATTGGGGCGACTACTTAGTTGCACAAAAGCAAGTTGATATGGCAATTAACCACTACATTGAAGCAAAGGTTTATCAAAAAGCCATTGAAGCAGCTCTGAACGCGAGACAATATCCTCGCGCATTGCAGCTGGTGGATGTTATCGACAGCGAAATTTCTCGTCCTTACTACAAGCAGCTTGCACGATACTACGAAGAGTCACGCCAATATGACCTGGCAGAGCGCTGCTACGTATCTGCTGATCAACCACAACTTGCAGTCGAAATGCATACCAAGCTGGGTCACTGGGAGGTCGCGCACAAGCTGGCTATGTCCTATATGAGCGAAGGAGAAGTTGGTCTGCTTTATATCACACAAGCACAGCGTTTAGAAAGTCAAGGCAAATTCCGCGAGGCAGAGAAGCTATATCTAACTGTAAAGGAAAAGGATTTGGCCATTAACATGTACAAGAAACACCGCCTTTTCGATGACATGATTCGCTTGGTGCAAGACCATCGACCTGATTTGCTTAAGGAGACACACCAATTCTTAGCACAAACATTAGAGATTGAGGGTAGTCTGCGCGATGCGGAAAGACATTACGTGGAGGCACAAGAATGGCATAGCGCAGTGAACATGTACCGTGCGAATGAAATGTGGGATGATGCGTTCCGTGTTGCGAAATTCTACGGCGGCATCAATGCTTGCAAGCGCGTTACCATTGCATTACTTATGGCTGTAGGCGTAATTGAAGGGAGTAAGATGCTGGTCAAACACGGTCTTGTTGAGGCCGCGATTGAGCATGCGACTGAAAACGGAGCATTTGACATGGCTTTCGAATTGTGCAATCACTCTATGCCCAAGAAGCTTCAAGACGTGCATTTAAAACATGCATTGTTTTTGGAAGATGATGAGCGCTTTAAAGAAGCTGAGGACGCATTTATTCATGCCGGGAAACCCAAAGAGGCTATCGATATGTACGTACATCAACAGGATTGGGGCAATGCTTTGCGCGTGGCGGAATCCTATGATCCCGCCACAGTTGCAGAAGTGCTGATCGCTCAAGCACGCACAAAGGCAGATGCTGGTGATCGTCGTGGTGCAGAAGACTTATATTTATCAGCAGCTCGTCCTGACCTGGCGCTCGTTATGTATCAAGAAGCGGATATGTGGCCTGAGGCGCTGAAGCTCGCAAATCTGCATCTACCTCACCGTGCGGCAGAGGTCAACATGGCCTACCAAGCCGCGCAAGCACGTGCAGGTCGTGGAGGAAGTAAGCAAGACTATCTTCATGCCGGCCGCCAGCTTGAGCAAGCCAAGCAATGGAGTCAAGCTATCGACAATTACTTGGGCGCACGTCAAGATCGCATTGAAAACGCGAAGGATTTGGAAGATATCTGGTGTCGCGCCATTGAGTTAGCACGTAACAATGTACCGAATCGTCATGTTGAAATTGCGATTGAAGTATCTCGCCGCTTAGTAGAGTTAGGTCGTTGTGAAGTCGCTGCAGATATTCTCTTTGAGATCGGCCGTGCAGAGGAAGCTATCAACGTATGCATACAAGGGAAAAAATTCGACAAGGCAAAGCAGCTATCGCAAGGTAATCCAGCGCTTCGTAAGCGTGTTGACGATGCATTGCAGGGTCATCATATTGCTGCAGAAGACTCTTCTCAGCTCGTGGAAATGGGTCGTTCAGATGTGGCCTTGGATGTTCTTGCCAAGCGCGGTGAGTGGGACCGCGTGTGGGAGGTCGCTGCAAAGGAACATATGCCCCCAGCTACCATTGGCAAGTACGTGCTAATGAGAGTGGATGAGTTGGTACGCTCTGGTCGCTTAGAGGACGTGGACGAAGCAGTGCGCACCATTCATAAACGCCCAGGTCCAGCGACAGAAGTGGCAATGAGTGCGTACCGTCGTCTTGTACGATCCATCTTGAGCCGCAGTATTGAAGATGAAACATTAGGCGGTAGTAAGAAAGGCGATAACTCCAAGCATGCCGAGACAGTATCGAAGTTAAGGGAAGTGCTTTATCGCTTAGCGAATCAATATCGCTCGAATAGCTTGAATAAGCAACTTGGACCTGAAATGGAAGAGTTATTGATGGCTACGCATTACCAACACATGCTCTTCAGCAGTAAGACTCTCGGCTTAAAGGATATTGCTGCGAAGTGCAGTGTGACTTTGCTTAAGTATCCTGATGTCATTCCTCAAGATAAAGCCTTTTATCAGGCGGGTGTCACATGTCGTGAACAAGGCAACACCAATTTGGCATTTATGCTCCTGAATAGATACGTCGATATCACTGATGCTGTGGACTCACAGGATGCCTCATTCTTAGACAATGCTGAATATCATGATACTGATGCGATTCCTTTGAACGGACCTTTGCCCAAAACCCACTATTTGCGTAGTGAGGACTCTCGTGAGGAAGTCCGCACATGGGTCCTGTCCGTGGTCACAGATTCCAACATTGAGCAAAGGTTCCCTCCTCGTGAACAAAGCCGGAATAGCCTTTATGAAGGACTTTTCAACTCCAATCGCCCTACTTGCATTGTGACGGGCTTTCCCGTGCATCCTGCAGATATGTTGGAAGTTAATAACTCTGTCGCAAATCGCCGTGACTGGAATGCATATGTTGGCAAATCGAGAATTTGCCCATGGACGGGTGCAGCCCAAAACCCCATATATTGAAGTAATACCACCATTTCCTTTTAGCAGCAAGCTTTCAGTTTTCATTTATTCAATTTACAAACAATAAAAAACATTACAAACAGAGGATATTTTTTCTCCGCGCTTTTAACAACTGTCCCACTGAAAAAACAGTTTTACTCAGGCTTCCTATGCATCCATTTCCATACTCGCATTCGTACTACAATCATTTGGAATTCCTTCGTCGTCTGTATTTTCATCGTCATATTCATCCCCGTAAGGGTTGTCCCCGTCGCACACTGCGTCGTCTGTAGTGGTGCTGC
>JACCDO011481063.1_pt1 | contig 12584 bp, 15 predicted proteins | sample 7446101 | NCBI WGS metagenome assembly JACCDO01 (sample SAMN15323440, study PRJNA562643) | freshwater metagenome | isolation source: river surface water | place: USA:Blue River Watershed | collected 2017-08-16
AACAACACTTCGTCGGGGCTGGGCTTGCAATACACAAAGCTCGCTTGCATACGCCCCTTAGCGTTGCAAAAAGCACCCAAATGGCACTGGTCAGCCTTCATCAGCAAGGCGTCTTGGGTGAGTTGGTTATGGAGAAAGTTGGCAGCGTCTTCGCCCGAAGCGCGGATCACGCCCAAATGGGGCAGGGGGGCAACGCCATCTAGGACGGGTAAGTGGTAGAAGGTGGACATCTCTGAATTATCATGCCCGACATATTTTGGCGAATGTGTAAGGTTTAAATGAAACGGATCGGCCAGCTGTTTGGCTCTTTGTTGCTGGTGCTCGTATTAGTTAGTGCCGTCACGACATGGTGGGTCATGCGGCCTTTGACTTTGACCAATCCGACCGTCGATATCTCCATTGAGCCCCAAACCACGGTGCGCGGCATTGCGCAAGTGGTTGCCGATTCAGGGGTAAATGTTGAACCCGTGTTGTTATATGGATTTTTTCGAATCAGTGGCCAATCGCGCAAACTGCGCGCTGGCAGTTATGAAATCAGCCAAGGTGAGTCCGTCCTAGACCTTTTGCGCAAACTCAGCCGTGGCGAAGAAAGTCTCAAAGCGGTGGGATTAATAGACGGCTGGACTTTCAAGCAATTTAGAGCGGCCTTGGCCAAAGCACCCAACCTCAACCATGACAGCCAAGGACTTAGCGACGCAGAACTCATGGCGCGCTTAGGAAAACCGGGCGTTGCACCGGAAGGGCGTTTTTTCCCTGATACCTACACCTATGGCAAAGGCGCTTCTGAATTACGGGTGATGCAACGCGCGCTCAATGCCATGGACAAACAATTGGCAGCCGCTTGGGCAAAGCGGGACACCTCCATTATTTTGAAAACGCCGGATGAAGCGCTGATATTGGCCAGCATTGTCGAAAAAGAAACGGGCAAAGAAAGCGACCGCGGCATGATCAGCAGCGTGTTTCACAACCGCTTACGTATCAACATGCCTTTGCAAACCGACCCCACCGTGATTTACGGCATGGGTGATGCCTTTGATGGCAATCTACGGCGCGCGGATTTGAAATCTGATCACCCTTGGAACACCTACACCCGCAAAGGACTGCCTCCCACCCCTATCGCAATGCCTGGACGCAATGCACTACGCGCCACCCTGCACCCCGATACCAGCGATGCGCTGTATTTCGTAGCGCGCGGGGATGGAAGTAGCGCATTTAGCGAAACGCTGGAAGCACACACTGCCGCAGTCAATCGCTACCAGCGCGGCGGAGCCAGTCAGCCCAACAACGGCGCACAGGCAAAATAGGTGTTTTACTCACACTGGCGTTTTGGCGAAACTGGCGTATTAACGAAATTGGCATGACAAAAACTGGGCTATTCATTAGTTTCGAAGGCATCGATGGGGCGGGTAAATCGACCCATATCGAGGGCTTGGCCGCTGCTTTCAAAGACCAGGGCCGTCAAGTCACCTTGACAAGGGAGCCGGGTGGTACGCCCTTGGCAGAAACACTGCGAGAGTTGGTCTTGCACAAGCCGATGGATCCTTTGAGCGAAGCGTTGTTGATATTCGCAGCCCGTCGCGACCACTTACAACAGGTTATCGAGCCCGCCTTGGCGCGTGGCGATGTGGTGCTTTGCGACCGTTTTACCGATGCAACCTTCGCCTACCAAGGCGGTGGGCGTGGCTTTGATTTGTCGGTGCTTAACCAATTAGAACAATGGGTGCAGGGCAATGCAGACGGTCTTCGCCAGCCAGACCTGACGATTTGGTTCGAGTTGGAACCGCGCATTGCCGCCGAACGTTTGGCCGTTGCCCGTGTGCCTGACAGATTTGAGTCGCAACCGGTAGCTTTTTTTGAGCAAGTTCACTTGGGCTACGCCAAGCGCGCGGATGCAGATCCTTCGCGATTTACCCGCGTCGATGCGTCTAAAACCAAACATGCGGTTTGGCAGCAAATTACCCGCGCTCTGGTGCAAAAAGGCTGGTTGTCCATCATGGTGCCCACACCGGCTGGGTTGGAATAAAGCATGTTGGATTCACACCTTTCTGCAAATTCTGGCCCTCAGCTCTCGTCTTGGTTGCATCAGCAACTCTCAACTTTGCTTTCACGCCGCGGACATGCTTGGCTTTTGCAGGGCCCATCGGGGCTAGGCCAATACAACTTGGCCTTAGAACTTGCCCGCGCTTGGTTGTGCGAAAACACCACCCCAGCCGGTGCCTGCTATCAATGTTCCAGTTGCCATTCGGTGGATGTCCGCTCGCATCCAGATTTATGCGTGCTCATGCCCGAGACAGTGGCGCTCGAATTAGATTGGCCTCTGGACGAAAAGTCGCAAAAAGAGATAGACGACAAGAAGCGCAAGCCCAGCAAAGAAATTCGCGTCGAAGCTGCGCGCGAGATGATCAACTTCACCCAACATACCCGCTCAGGCGGGCATACCAAGGTGGTGTTGGTCTACCCCGCAGAACGAATGAACCACGTCACGGCCAACGCGATTTTGAAAACCTTGGAAGAGCCCCCAGGTGAATGCCGTTTTGTCTTGGCGAGCGAGGCCGCTCATGTGCTGCTGCCCACCATCCGTAGCCGTTGCCAAACCCACACCATGGTCTGGCCAGAGGAACAACAAGCCTTGGAATGGTTGGTATCTCAAGGGCTAGTGGCTGCAGACGCCAAAGCCACGTTGCGCGCTGCGGGGGGGCGGCCTGAAGACGCTTTGGACCTTGCCAACGCAGGTCTCAAGGCTTCACAATGGTCAAGTTTTCCTTTGATGGTGAGTCGCGGCCAGCTTGCCGCACTTGCAGACTTAACACCGGCCCAAGCGATTGATCGCTTGCAAAAACTCTGTCATGACATGCTTGCGATACATGCAGGCGCGACGCCTAGGTTTTTTGAGGTGGCGGATTTGCAAGCCGTGTTGGGTAATGCTAAAGGTGGGTCAAGTGGGTCAAGTGGGTCAAGTGCTTTAAGTGCTTCAGCTTCGATGGCCAAAGGGACTGGTAACAATGCCTCTCCTGGCGCCATGCACTCCTTGACGCAATGGGCCAAAGACTTGATGGAAGCCGCCCGCACCGCCCAGCACACCTACAACCCTGGCTTGATGCTAGAGGCTTTGATGGCGCAAGCGCAAAAGGCTTTGCGATAAAAGGCCAATGAGGTTTGTCCACATTCTCTCGATTGCCCAACAGCATCTAATTTTTCTATGTTCACAGATTCCCATTGCCATCTGAATTTCCCCGAATTGGCCCAAAACATAGATGCCATTCGGGCCTCCATGGTCGAGGCGCAAGTCGACAGGGCTTTGGTCATCAGCACCCAACTTGAAAAATTTCCAGAGGTACATGGTTTGGCCATGCAATTCGACAATTTTTGGGCAACAGTGGGGGTGCATCCAGACAGCGAAGGGGTGCAAGAGCCTTCGGTCGAAGAACTGGTCAAACTCTCACAACTCGCTAGGGTGGTCGGAATTGGCGAGACTGGTTTGGACTATTACCGGTTGGAAGGGCGCTCCATCGCCGATATGGAATGGCAACGCCAGCGTTTTCGCAACCATATCCGTGCAGCGCAACAAGTGCAATTGCCGCTGGTTATCCACACCCGAAGTTCTTCCGCTGACACCATCGCTATCTTGAAAGAAGAGGGCGAAGACGCTTCTGAAAGTAGTGCGGGAGGGGTTTTTCACTGCTTCACAGAAACAGCAGAAGTGGCGCGCGCGGCGCTTGATTTGGGCTTTTACATCTCGTTTTCAGGCATATTGACCTTCAAAAATGCCCAAGACTTGCGAGATGTCGCCCAGTTTGTGCCTATGGATCGCATCTTGATCGAGACGGACAGCCCGTATTTGGCGCCGGCACCGCATCGAGGCAAAACCAATAATCCTTCCTATGTTCCATTTGTCGCCAAGCAAATTGCGAACATCAAAGGCGTATCGTCAGAAGTTGTTGCAGAGGTCACAAGTCGTAATTTCGAACAATTATTTAGGGGTGTTTTAAATTGATAAATAACTTTAAGATACTTTTATATCTATATGTTTTAATTGGATTTTCTTTTTCTAAAGCTGGTGCTTTTGACGATTTTTTCAAAGCCATCGTTTTTGACCAAGTCCCAGTGGTCAGCAAACTGATTGATCGAGGAATGGACCCCAACACGCCCACTGAAAAGGGCGAGCCAGCATTGGTTTTTGCCATCCGGTCTGGCGCCCCTAAAACCGTTGCTTATCTTCTGAAGCAACCCAGTATCCAAATTGACGCCACCAATATGGCTGATGAGACGGCCCTGATGTTGGCAGCCAACGCCAACGACCTTGTATCAGCCCAACTATTGATCGATGCGGGCGCATCTGTCAATCGCCCAAATTGGACTCCTTTGCATTACGCAGCCAGCAAAGGACATACAACCATGATGCGCTTATTGATCGAAAACGATGCGTATATCGACGCCGAGAGCCCCAATGGCACCACGCCACTGATGATGTCTGCATATTACGCGACGCCAAAAGCCGTCAAACTCATGCTCGAAGAAGGCGCAGATCCAAGATTGCAAAACAAAGATGGACAAACCGCTTTGGACATGGCTCTGTCTAAAGATAAAAAAATAAGCGCGCAATACATCAGAGTGTTTATAGATGCGCTCGAGGCGAAAGAGAGCCAGTAAGAAAGACCATAGAAGTCATCTTGCATTCTCTTTCATAAATTTAACATAATATACATCGTATGCAATTAAATAAAGTGCGAGCCATCAAGCCTTAGCAGGAACCGGCAGTTGTAAAGCCTTGAATTCCAAGAACTCCTCAAATCCGAATTTACCGTTTTCACGACCATTGCCAGATTGCTTATATCCACCAAACGGCGCGTTGCTGTTGAACGGAGAACCATTGATATCGACTTGGCCTGTGCGAATGCGTCTTGCGACAGCAATCGCATGGTCTTGGTCTGCACTCCAAACGCCGCCGCCTAAACCGTAAATGCTGTCGTTGGCGATGCGAATCGCTTCTTCTTCATCTTTGTACGTAATGATGACCAACACTGGGCCAAAAATTTCTTCTTTAGCCAAGGTATCTGTGGCCTTGACCCTCAGAATAGTCGGATGGACAAAGTAGCCTTTATCAAACGATGGTTTTTGCGGGCCACCAGCAACAACTTCCGCACCTTCCTTTATCCCTTGCTCGATGAAATGGACAACACGGTCACGTTGTGCGGCACTCACCAAGGGGCCTAAACGGGTGTTTTCATCCAAACTTGGACCTAAGGTGAGTTTGGCGATTGCCGTTTGCGCCAACGCCTTGGCTTCTTCATAGCGGCTCTCAGGCACCAACATGCGGGTGTGGGCTGAACAGGTTTGTCCGCTGTTGAGCATGCAAGCCGATACGCTGCCTTTCACAGCAGCCGCCAGATCTGCATCCTCCAAAACGACACTGGCGGATTTACCGCCCAATTCCAAGGCGACACGCTTGATGCTTTGTGAAGCCAACTCGCCTACCCGCTTACCCGCACGGGTGGAACCAGTGAAGCTCACCATATCGACCTCTGGATGGCTGGCTAAAACCTCACCCACTTCAGGTCCTGTGCCATTGACTAAGTTAAAAACACCGGCTGGTAATCCACTCGCATGGATGATTTCAGCCAAGATCATGGCGTTGACAGGCGCAATTTCACTGGGCTTCAACACCACGGTGCAACCAGCCGCTAGGGCGGGTGCTACTTTCAGCGTAATTTGGTTCAGAGGAAAGTTCCAAGGCGTGATGCAACCGACAACGCCAATGGGCTCGCGCACCACCAATGAATTACCCACTTGTTCTTCCCACACAAAACGGCGCGCCACTTTGGCGGCATTGCCCCAGTTAAAAACTGGGCCGCCCACTTGAATCATCTTGGCCAATTTAATAGGCATGCCTACTTCGCGCGCTATGGCAGTGCCCATTTCATCAGTCCTATCTTTGAGACCTTGGACAATCTTGTCGATGAAGCCGCAACGTGTCTCGACAGGCAATTGCGACCAGCTATCAAACGCGGCTCTCGCCGCTAATACGGCCTGCTCCGCCTCCGCTTTGGTGCCTTGCGGAACGCTGGCAAATACCTCTTCACTGGTGGAGTCATGGACTTCAAAGACTTTGTCGGATTGGGCTTTGACCCATTGGCCGTTGATGTAATGGTTGGCGTAGTTTTTCATGGGAAGCTCCAATGCTGACTTAACTAAATAAAAATGATTTGTAAGGTTGACTTCGAGAAGTTTTGAATCTCAGAAAAATACGAAAGGATATTGAAGGGTATTAATTAGAAATGCGCTTCATGCGCCCACAAAATCAAAGCTTCGCGGTCTTCCACCACCAAGCTCACTTTTTTACCGACAGGCAGACACACCTTGGTTTGCACATGACCAAAAGGTAAGTCTGTCAAAACAGGCGTTTTAGTGTGCGCGCGCAGCCAATCAACAACGCTTTGTAATTTGAAACCTCTGTCGTGCGGTGTCAGTTTGTATTGGGTAAATTGCCCCAACACCACCGCTTTTTGCTTAGCCAAAACACCCACATGCAACAGCTGGGTAAGCATGCGCTCAATGCGGTAGGGGTGTTCGCTGATGTCTTCTAACAACAAAACACCACCCTAGATTTGCGGGAAATAAGGCGTTCCCAAGAGGCCCACCAGGACGGACAAATTGCCGCCCCACAACACAGCATCTTGCGCCCAAACGCCCTCTCGTTTGTGCGACAAAGCTTCTGTGCAAGTCGCTGATAAGCGCCACCCTGCCCCTTCGCCCTGCCCGCTCAGCATGTCGTCAAAACAGGCTTCCATGATGTCGTCAGGTTGCTCCTGACCAAAGTCTTCGCCTAGCGCTGGGCCGGCCCAAGACTGACCCCCCGTTTTCGCAAGCAAAGCAGACTGAAACGCAGTGAAGTCGCTCAAGCCTACAAATCGCGTCCCTTTTTGCACCGCTTTGGCTACTTTTTTGTAGTCAATGCCAGGAAGAATTCTTGTTAAACCATAGCCACCTCTGCTAATCAAAGCTACGTCGGCGCCACTGCTGGCAGCACGGTGGATAGCGGCCATTCGGGTGGCGTCGTCGCCAGCGAAACGCGTGCTGCTGGCTAACGCGTCAGCATCGACTTCGACAGAGTGCCCGAGCTTTGTCAATCGTTGGATGCCGCGTTTAAAAGCTTGCTTGTCGCGCACCGCGCCGCTCGGGGAATAAATATAAATATGGGCCATGGCTGAATTGTCTGCGGAATCTTTAAGCGGTGTTACCGACTTTGCTGGCCTTGTGTTGCTCGCGCCGCATTTCAAAAAAGGTTTGTAATTCTTGGACGCATTCAGCAGCCAAGACACCACCAGTGATTTGGGTGTGGTGATTGAGTTGTAGGTTGTCAAACAAGTTCAATACAGAACCTGCTGCGCCAGTTTTAGGCTCTGGCGCACCATAGACCAAGCGAGATAGACGGGCGTGCATAGCGGCACCGCTACACATGGCGCAAGGCTCCAACGTCACGTAGAGCGTGCAACCTTCCAGACGGTAGTTATCCAAATTTTGGGCCGCAAGCCGCAGGGCGTTAATTTCAGCGTGGGCAGTTGGGTCCTTCAGACCCAAAGGAGCGTTATGTGCAACGGCGATCACTTCACCGTTTTTGACGACCACTGCACCAACGGGAACTTCGCCGGCTAAGGCACCCGCCTTGGCTTGCGCCAAAGCAAGTTGCATAAAGTGCGCATCTTCTTGCCCAGTCATGCGGGAGTGGGACCGCCCAGGCTCTTAAAACTTACGCTTGGCAGCCGGCCCGCCAGCGTTTGTGGGCCCCTTGCCTTCGATGTGACGGAAGGTCACACGGGCTTTGTTCATGTCATAAGGAGAAAGTTCTACAGTGACCTTGTCCCCTTCAATAATGCGAATCCGGTGCAGACGCATTTTTCCAGCCGTGTATGCAATCAGGGAGTGACCGTTTTCCAGGGTGATGCGATAACGCGAATCGGGCAAGACTTCCGTCACGACCCCCTTCATCTCGATCATTTCTTCTTTTGCCATGTGTGTAGTCTTTTATCCGTAAATTACCTTAATCCGCTATTGTAGGATGCTTCTGTTTAGATTTAAGGAGACCCAGTCATGCGACTTACCCCAGAGCAACGCCAGCACTTTGACGAACACGGTTATTTGTTTTTCCCCAGCCTCTTCAACCCACAAGAAACACAAAATTTAGTGGATGCCGTACCTGAGTTGTATAGCCGCCAAGAGGCCTATAACGTGCGCGAAAAGGGTAGCCAAGCGGTGCGCACCAACTTTGCTGCGCACTTGTACAGCAAACCTTTTGCCAAACTTGCGCGCCACCCCCGCATGGTGGAACCCGTGGAAGACTTGTTTGGCGAAAAGCTCTACATGCACCAATTCAAAATCAATGGCAAGATGGCATTTGAAGGTGATGTATGGCAATGGCACCAAGACTATGGCACTTGGCTCAACGACGACATGATGCCCACCGAGCGCGCGATGAACGTCGCTATCTTTTTGGACGATGTGAATGAATTCAATGGCCCCTTGATGTTCATCCCCGGTAGCCACAAAAAAGGCGTGATCGATGCCAAGCACGATCTCACCACCACCAGTTATCCCCTTTGGACGGTTGACAACGAACTTATCACCCAATTGGTGCAACGCGCTGGCGACAAAAAAGGCGGCATCGTAAGCCCTACTGGCCCTGCTGGCTCGATGATCTTGTTCCACAGTTGCTTGGTCCATGCTTCTACCAGCAACCTCTCGCCCTGGAACAGGGTCAGCGTTTACCTGAGTTTGTGTGCTGTGTCTAACCACATCCGCAGACACAAGCGCCCAGAATTTATTGCGCACAGAGATTTCACACCCATCGATTGCTTGCCCGATGATTGCTTGATCAAAGACTACCCCGTCGATTTACCTTGGGCTAATGGCATGCCAGCAAGCGCTATGGAGACCTCCTTAGAAGAAATGCAGGTTGCCGCATGAATTTGCACGCCAAACTTTTACAACGCCAATCAGAAAACCGACCTATCCGAATCGGATTAATTGGCGCTGGCAAATTTGGGTCCATGTATCTGGCGCAAATTCCTAGAACACCTGGCGTGCATTTGGTGGGTATCGCTGATTTATCACCCGATGCCGCACGCACCAATCTCGCGCGCGTGGGTTGGAATCCAGAAAAATTAAACGCCTCTAATTTAGACCAAGCCGTCAAAGAAGGTAGCACCTGCATTTCTGAAGATTGGCAAAGCTTGGTGCGTCATCCATCTATTGACATCGTGGTGGAGTGCACTGGTTCGCCGTTGCACGCTGTCGATCATATTCTTGAATCCTTTGCACATGGCAAACATGTGGTCAACGTCACAGTGGAGGCCGATGCATTTTGTGGCCCTCTTTTAGCCAAACGTGCGCAAGCTGCAGGCGTGGTGTATTCACTTGCATTTGGTGACCAACCCGCTTTGATTTGCGACTTAGTAGATTGGGCTCGCACTTGCGGCTTTCCCGTGGTGGCTGCAGGACGCGGTCACAAGTGGTTGCCTCACTTTTGTGAATCCACACCAGAAACAGTCTGGGGCTATTACGGCTTAACACCTGAGCAAGCAACGCGCGGTGGTTTGAACCCCAAAATGTTCAACAGCTTTTTAGATGGATCGAAACCTTCAATTGAAAGCACGGCTGTTTCCAATGCCACTGGTTTGGGCGTCCCCAGCAATGGTTTGTTGTATCCGCCAGCCAGCGTTGAAGACATTCCTTATGTCACACGCCCTATTTCTGAAGGCGGCGTTTTGGAACGCAAAGGCATGGTGGAAGTCATCTCCTCATTAGAAACAGATGGCCGTCAAATCCCTTACGACATTCGAATGGGTGTGTGGGTCACCGTGGAAGCCGAAACCGATTACATCAAAAACTGTTTTGAAGAATACAACGCGCACACCGATCCATCGGGGCGCTATTTCACGCTTTACAAACGTTGGCATTTGATTGGTTTAGAAGTGGGGGTGAGCGTTGCCAGTGTTGCTTTACGAAATGAACCTACAGGCGTCGCAACAGATTGGAACGCCGATGTAGTGGCTACTGCTAAACGCGATCTGAAACCCGGCGAATTGCTCGATGGCGAAGGTGGTTACACCGTGTGGGGAAAATTACTTCCTGCGTCCACTTCCAAAAAAATGGGCTGCTTACCTTTAGGCCTAGCCCACGGCGTCAAATTGGTGCGTCCAGTTGCCAAAGGCCAAAGCCTCAGTTGGGACGATGTGGAAATGGACACAACCACGCACGCCTACAAAATTCGCCGCGAAATGGAAACAGGCTACAACTTTTAATTCATGCAAACGGGCTATCCACTGCGACTGATAAGGCTTGGTTGTTGGATGACGGTTGTTTCTTTACTGGGCTCTAGTAGCCTATGCGCCCAGTCCGTTGAAGCAACTGAAGGCCTGCGCATCATGGCTGACAGGAACACGGGCAACTGCGTGTCTTGCCATGAGATTCCTGCTTGGAAAGACAGTACCCAAAGCGCAAATCGACTCACACTGCAAGGAAATTTCGGACCTTCCTTGCAAGGGGTGGGTTCGCGTTACAACAAAGAACAACTCCGTCAATGGATAGTGGATGCACGCGTCATCCACCCCAACACCTTGATGCCACCTTACGGTACTACTGAGAGAATTAATCTACCCGCTCGGCAAGAGAATTTGTTGACGCAAAAGCAGATAGATGCAGTGGTTGATACGCTAACCACTTTTACACAAGCGCCCGTTTCAACTAAAGATGAAAAATCATCTGAAGTACTTACAGCCTCCGGTTTGGCGCAATTGCAATCTGCTACTGCGATGAACCCTATTGGACTTTGGATTGACGAAGGCAAACGCAAGTGGGAGAAAGATTGCAACGCTTGCCATGCGCTTGAAAAGGTCGTGAAAGCAGTTCCTAATTTTCCAAAGCTAGATGCTTCTCAAAAACTGATCAACCTAGAAGATCAAATTTTAGTTTGCCGAAATAGGAATACGGCTGCTCCGACAGCATCGGCATCTAGTCAATTTTTTTCCAATGATGACAACGCTACTTTAGAGTTCAGCACGTTCTTAAACGATGCTGCACGGCAACTTGCCATCAACATCGCACCGCCTACAAACCCATCGCTTGCAACCATTTGGAAGCAAAATTTAGCTGATGGAGAAAGGCTTTTCAAAACCCGTATGGGACATATGAACCTATCGTGCCAACAATGCCACGATGGCAGGGTAGGCACCTCCATGCGTGCGCAAAAAATTACGGTAGGCCACCCAACTGGCTTTCCTGCTTACCGCATCAGTTGGCAAGGTTTGGGGTCGATCGAGAGACGCATCAGGGCTTGCTATTCGGGCGTGCAAGCGCAAGTTCCAGCACCACAAGATATTCGTCTACGACAGCTCGAGTTGTATTTAAAAACGCGCGCACAAGGGCTGGCATTAGAGGGCCCCTCAATTCGCCAATAAGACGCGCGCTTTTGCTTCGCCTGTTTGACCCGCATCGTCTTGCCACTGCAACACCAATTCACCGCTTTGCGGCGTACGCACTTGAAACTCTAAAAACGGGTCTGCTGATATGCCGGATCCCAGCGTCGCTTTCAATACTTGTTTGCCTTCAAAGTGGGCAGTCAATGTGTGGATAACGTTTTTAGTGACTGCTGAACCATTGATATCAAAACGAAAACCTGTCTCCATTGGGTGACGGATCAATACGCGCACAGTCGTCATGTAGTTCGGCAACTTGGCTGGAATAATTTGCAAACGCGAATGCATCATGTTTGATCCAAACAAGCTGATTCAGTGACTTCAACTTCCGCTGTATCGAGCCACCACATACTGTCAGAGGTTTGCGCCAACGCATAAACAGTCTGCGAACCCCCTAGCCGAACACGGGTAGAAATAAGCACTTGGTCTGCGCTAGGGCCAAATTCAAAAGCAGCTATCAAAGGCCTTGGGTTACGGTCAGACAAAAGTAACAAGCGACGTACATGGTCTTGTGCAGTCATAGGGCTTGCGACAAAGACCTTCAAGGGAACATTGAAACCGTTGTCCGCTAAACGGGCAATCTCTAGTTTCACTCGTCCTTTTTGAACAGCATTGACACCAACATACGGTTGCAATAACTGCTCCTGCGGAACATGCTGTGCAAATAGCGCTGGTGTCGCGCCCCACCCCAAGCCGAGCGCCCATAACAAGCGTCGGCGAAGGTTCATACCAAGCGCAAGCCCTCGTTCTTGAGCGGCAGCATACGCACAGGTTTGCCACCACGCGCATTAGCAATCGCATTCAATATTGCTGGCGCCACTACACAAATGGTGGGCTCACCTACTCCACCCCAGAAGTCATAAGTAGGAGCAATCACCGACTCGATTTTTGGCATTTGGTACATGCGTGCAATCGGATAGGTATCGAAATTTTTCTCCACAATACGACCGTCTTTGACAGACGATTCACTCTGCAAGGAGTCCATACCGTAGGCGACTGAACCTTCAATTTGGCTAGCAATTTGAACGGGATTCACAGCGTGTCCGCAATTTGTAGCTAATATCAAGCGATGCACTTTGACATCATTGCCTTTGATAGAAACCTCTGCAATGG
>JACCDO010424154.1_pt1 | contig 12583 bp, 9 predicted proteins | sample 7446101 | NCBI WGS metagenome assembly JACCDO01 (sample SAMN15323440, study PRJNA562643) | freshwater metagenome | isolation source: river surface water | place: USA:Blue River Watershed | collected 2017-08-16
GTGTGTATTCTTGTAAATTACACGCTGACAGTAAAAATCCCAATCGCCCTTATCGTCCCAGCAACGGATTTCTTCGCCAGGTCGTAGCCTAATAATATGGAGTAAACTACCGTATGAATAATGATGGCCGCAATGGTTAGATTCGGTGAGGGGATACTGTGGCAATACAACATAGTCTGGATAATCTTCGTCTTCAGGGTTCGGATGTGGCATAGTCAAGTCCTGCCTACACATCGGGCATGTCGGATTACTGTCGGCACCACGCATGTTATTACGCGTGGCTAGATAGGAAATAAAACAATCGGCACCGAAAACATGACCACATGGCGTCCGCACGAAACCGGTGGCTTCCGAAATAGTATCCATACATATCGGGCATGTATCACCTTCTGGCATTGGGCATTTATGTTCTGGATCGTCGCTATCTATACACATCTGAGTTCCTTTTATCTTATTTTTACTAGTCTTTATATGATTGATAATCTAGCCGAGGTAACATGATAAATTATTAAACTGAAAAAAATAAGTTAAACACTGCGCTATGTGCCCTAGATTAGCACTCGCGGCGGAAAGTGTGGTGAGTCACCACTGCGCCGACCTCCATGCCCTCAACGAACTTGGCCCGAGGGTCCCAGTCCATCATCTTCACTGGCTTCAGCTCAGTCTGGGTAGTTGTTACCTTCACTTGCACGGGGGCTGTCACACCATGGCTAGACATCGAAACCTCAGTTTCTTCATCCTTCTCGCGAAGAGCCGCTGCCTTGAATGTCTCGCCCTTGTCAACCAGGCCACCGGCCCATGCAAGTTGCGCACGTCCAGGGCCGAACTGTCGGACAATAAGGACCAGCCAGTCAATGCCGACCAAGTCGGTGATGATTTGAACGTTGTCAGCGGCCTTGCCGCAAGCGGTGTTCTGGTTGAGACACCAGTCATTGCTGCACTGTTGGACATCATCCTCGTCAGTGGTTTCATCCAGGTACTTGCTGGGGTCGATTCCGAGCTCATGTGCCTCAGCGATAATGCTGACGATATTTGACATTTCGCGGATTTGGAACTGCGTCTTACCTTCCTTCGTGGCAATGACCTTGTTCACCTTCCGCATGACACGGTGGTTCCGGATACGTGCCATCTGGAAAATCACTTCCAGCCTGCTGGCGATTTCCTTGTTCGTTGAGTGATTCTTGTAGTAATCCAGGGCGAACCAAGGGTGCAGCAAGGGCATTGCCCGGATTCCGTATGCGATGTATTCAACTGGGACTACTTCGACAAATCGGGCATCATCCTTGGCAACCAGGTTAAGGGTCATTCCACCGAGATTGGGCATCTTGCCATTGTACTTCTTTGTGATTTCAATGTGGTTCATTTTTCACAGTATATCTTGCTTTAATTTATTGAATTGGGTGTAATTGGGTTCTTGAATTTGCGTTATTCAAATCTGCGATTCCCTAAATGGTCTTTTTAAAATCAATTTTCACATTGTTTGTACTTCGAGGTAATAGTTTTTGGCTTTTTTACTTAAATTTGGCTCTAGCCAAGTTATTAACTAATCCGGCAAAGGGGACAAATAAATAATAAAATAAAATAAAATTGTTTTTGTGCATATTGTATAATAATAGTACAGAACTACTATTTCACCGCAATTTCACTATGCCTAAACAAGAATACAAGCCTACACTATCGGCAATCAACGAATACGATTATCTATTCAAACTTATCATCATCGGAGATTCCGGGATTGGCAAATCCTGTCTCCTAAACCGGTTTGCCGATGATACATATACTGAAGCATATATTTCAACCATTGGCGTGGATTTCAAAATCCGGACTTTGGAGCTCGATGGGAAGGTAATCAAGCTCCAGATCTGGGATACTGCCGGGCAGGAACGTTTCCGGACAATCACATCTTCTTATTATCGTGGTGCACATGGAATCATGTTGGTATTCGATATTACTAATCCGGAATCATTTGCTAACCTTAATCAGTGGCTGAAGGAAGTCGATAACTATTCAAAGGAAGATGTCCGGAAGATTCTAGTCGGTACGAAATCCGACCTTGCTGATAAACGTAAAGTGGCCTATGCGGACGCTGTCGAATACGCTAAATCAAATGGTATGGAATACGTGGAAACCTCCGCCAAGACCGCCCTTAACGTTGAACTAGCGTTTATTGACCTAGCCGGTAGCCTCAAACAGGCATTTAAGGGTCCAGTTGATATGAAACATAGCCAAACGGAGGTTATTATCCCACGTGCTGACACCAGATGGTCTACACATGCTCCTGGACCCTGCGGATGTTAAGCCCGAGAGTCTCTAGCCCATGCAACCTACCACCCTACAGACCTGTTATTTTTTATGTAATTTCCCTACATTCCGTAATTTCCATAAATAATTTATGTGCCAAATATCCAGGGTAGGGTTTCTAGCCAAGTAACTTTTTGTTTAGGACCTTGGCGGAATTTTTAGGCCAAAACAAATTTTGATTTTTAGGGGTTCGTCGGCGCGCATTTTTTTTGAGGGCAGTTTTTGGGTTAAAACTATATCACATACCTTCAGCAATCATTTTCGGACCTTCAGCAAGATTTCAGTTAACCCATGAGGGTTAACCCTCTAAATGCACTTGTTTTGTACGAAATATACATGCGTTCAGCAGAAATTGATAGTTTTTATACATTTTGTAAATTACACTCATATTATGGAGATTTAGCCCCGTTCAGCAGTTAACCCAGAATTATTAACGTAAAACGCTAATATTCATACGTTCAGCAGGGATTCCCACTCAATTAGGGTTAACCCATATGGGTTAACTTTCGATATTCGTACGTTCAGCAAGTATTCTCATTCAAATAGATATATTAGGGTTATATGGTCTATATATTCAATGTAGGGAATACTATATTTTCTATCTAATAATATAGATATTTGCTATGTCAGAGGTTATTCCTAGTACTGATGTATCAGTAGCAGTTAAACAAGTTGTAACGCCGGAAGTTAAGTGCCCTGTTTGTAACTTGACTTATAGTGACTTTGCAGCATATAAACGTCATGTTATGGTTAAGCACGTCATATCATGCAAGGACAAGATCAAACATACAAAACAGGAAAAGAAAGCAAAACGGCTAGACCCTGTAATATGTAATGACTGTAATCTACAATTTTGTTCTAAATATACTCTACAAAAACATATAAACACAGGGAAATGTAAGGGTATAAACACTAATGGTTCTTCTGATAGTAAACAGTTACCAGCCCAGTTAATAGGTGTTAGTCCAGATATAATACGTGCTGTTACTGAGATAGTTAAGACGTCACTTGGTATAACAAATACACATTCTGTTAGTAGTAGTATCAATTCTGGGAATCAAAATAGTAATACGGTAGATAATAGCGGCCAAATAGAAACTCTAAATAATACAACCATAGGACATCAAAATAACACACAAAACTTGCTTCAGGTTAACCAGGATATCAAAATTAACCCTCTTGGAAAGGAGAACCTCGACCATATAACTAAAGAGGATAAACTCGAAATACTTAGGCTAGGTTCTGGCGCCGTTCCTGCATTGGCTAGAGCGATTCTTGAACTACCTGAGAACCGGAACATTGCAGGATATGACAAAAAGAACATGAAGGTTATGTTTGTTAATCGGAAAGGTAAGATAGAAATTGGTAATATGGATAAAGTGATTGGTTGGTTTACGGAAGATAATATTGGCCGGGTAAATAACTACATAACTGAATATGACGATGAGTTCCCACCAAATAATAGATTACTTCACCGGTTGAAAGTTATGCAAGGGCACGAAACTATTGAAGGCGATGATGAAGAAGAACACAACCGGATTTATCAAAGCTATTTTGCAACTTGCAATTCACATGTCAAGGACGCAATTGAAGTAAATAGTAAATCAGCATTACAGCGACTTAAGAAATTTCGCGACTTATTAGAACAACAAAAGACATTTGGCGCAATATCAAATTAGACAATCCAACGCCAAACACATTAAATATTTTACGCAAAATTCAGAACTTTGCAATAAACGCTAAATTATTTATGTTCCAAATATCCAGGGTAGGGTTTCTAGCCAAGCAACTTTTTGTTTATGACCTTGGCAGAATTTTTAGGCCAAAACAAATTTTGATTTTTTGAAATCGTCGGCGCGCATTTTTTTTGAGGCCCGTTTTCTGGCTAACACGCATTTTGCACTAGTTTAATCAGGGTTATGCCTCGTATAAGCGAATGTGTTGCACACAAATTGTGCAAATCTCGTATGTCTGTATATATGGATTAAACCTATGGTATTCGTTATTTTGTCAAAATAGTATCAGTGGAAAAACGGATTGAATGAGTACGACACAAATTTGCACAGCTCTACCATCCTATCCATACGTTTAAGCGGAAATCAACCCGTTCTATTTACACGACTTTGCACAAACTGTCAACGGATTATCAAAACTTAAGAATAAAAATATCACTTTGATAATAAATCATAACTTTCCAAGGTAAAATGTCATCTACCGTAATAAAATGTGCAGCTTGTAAGACAGAATTTAAGCACTTTAGTTCATATAAAACTCATGTGATAAAATTCCATTCTCAGCTGAGTAACACTAATAGTGTAGTTGATGAAACAAAGTCAACACCTGGTAAATCAGAAACCTTATGTAAAACTGGTACGCAAACAACTGCATTTAAATGTGAATATTGCAATAAAACGTTTACCACTAAATACACACTGGATAGACATGTAAAAACATATTGCAAATCGAAAACACAAGTATCATCAACACCTAAATCGTTCCCATTACTACAAGTGACTCCTGAGACTATCGCCGCGATAACTGAGCTAATCAAAGCAACATCATCAGGTACAATGACAGGAAGCCACAATACAAATAGTAGCATTACTAATCAGACAGACAATAGTACTAACAAAACAAACAATCAACATAATGGAGACAACATAACCAATAATAACAACCTTCTTATCAACCAGGATATCAAGATTAACCCGCTTGGAAAGGAGAACCTCGACCATATCACCGAAGCCGACAAGTTGGAATTCTTGCATTTAGGTTCTGGAGCTGTCCCTGCCTTGGCTAGAGCTATTCTTGAACTACCTGAGAACCGGAATATGGCAATTTGTGATAAAAAGGCAGGGAAGGTAATGTTTGTTAACCGTAAGGGTAAGGTGGAGATTGCCAACTTGGATAAGGTGATTAATTGGTTTACTGATGATAATATTGGCCGGATAAATAATTACATAACGGAATATGATGATAAGTTCTCGCCTAATGATAAGTTGATACAACGCCTAAAAATACTACAGGGACATGAAACCATAGATACAGATGATGAAGAAGAGCACGATAATAAGTATCAGGCTTATTTTATAGCATGTAGTTCGCAGATTAGGGATGCTGTGGAACTACATAGTAAACCCGCGCTTAAGAATATTAAGCGATATCGGGATATTAAGTCTAGAGAGTTGTCAGGCCAACAAACGGTACAATTGCTAGTAAAATAAAGTGACCCAAAAAAATTGTTTATTCTTTGTATTTTAGGCAGTTACATATCATCGAGCACAACATAACAATCACATTAATAATGACTACAGTTGACAGCGAACATACAAACCAGCCACTCGGGGGGCGAGCATGGAAAGGTAATTATAACATCGGTAAACGCGAAGGTGACTATATCTATTTCGACATGGTTGATTTTAAGAACCAAAAGCTCATGGAATCAGCACTTAAGTTCACATACGATGACTTTTGCAAACTGGATATATTTAAGGATTATAATTCAGAAACTGGTGTTATGAAGCAAACATTTTACCTAATGAAGAATCGGCATACTACAAGCAATGTGTTACAGCCTATGTGGCGTTGTATGCCTCTATCAGATAGGTCCCTAACCAATATTCTATTCGGAAGTGTTAGGGGAAAAGTGGTATGTTTCAGAAATGGTATACTATATGATTACACCCGCAATAACGCATATCTAATGTCAAAGAAGGAATTTGATAGTTTAATTGACAAACCGGTCACACTACCTATTGACAATCCTGAGACAGTTAATGCATAATGTCTGTTGATAGGCAGTGTTTAGTTCATTTTTCTTATCTTAATATAGCCATATATACTAATACATTATCAATTCCTCCCTAAAAGACTATAATCATCTGCAACCAATGGCTAGTCTCAATGACGCATATAACGGCTTACTAACTCCCGGACGACAATATACACAAGCTGATAACCAACAACTAACCTTTTCACAAAGGAACCCATGGGAACATTCAAATCAGGCGCAACAGAACCAACAACAGGGTTGGCAACAATCGGGGGGTCTAGCCGAGCATCCCCGTACCATGTACACTTCCCCTGTTACACCGACCCGCGTGACCGAACAACAGGCCGTCACACAAATTGCAAACCAACACCGATTCCATCCATCCGAGCTTGTCAGTATAGTCCAACTAGGGCATCAGGTACCAAATGATGGATATTATCACTTTGTCCGGCGAACTAACCGTGCTGAATATGTGTATCCTATGCAGGTCTAATGGCCTGGGATTTCGGGTTGTTTATGTTTTGCTTATTGGTTTATATAATGTCTGCTTGGCTAGAGGCTCTAGCCGTGTAAAAATTGTTTTGACAGGTTAGTCATAATAACGTTATATACCCCATATCATACCCTATAAACCATGGCATCAGTATTTAAGCTTGAAAGTTCGCGTACAGTTCCAAGAGCTCGTGCTCTAGCCAATCCACAAGACATATATCAGGTAAGTAAAGGCCAATTTGCAGAAATAGGTCCACTATATTCCCAATTTACAAATTTGGAAAAACTCACATTGGATGATAATAACTATGGTCATGCAAGCCAAACGGACATCAATGCCCTACCCCAAACGATAACTGCCCTAACCGTAATATCGCGCGGTATGGATAACATGGACCTTCTATATAACCGCCTGCCCAATATAGAGCGGCTAGAAGTCCGTTATGCAAAGAATCCAGTATCTGATGCAATTTCCAACTTGAAAAACCTAAAATACTTAACTATATGGTGGGACTTTACTTACATACCTACATTTTCGGATTGTCTATCCGCGTGTACCAAGCTGGAATCCTTGGAAATACACACAAAGAAGCCGATTGACCTTTCCGGTGTACTTACGTATATGCCTAATTTGCGGAATTTGAATATTAGCGCACTTTTCCCAGCTAATAAAAAGCAAATACCAGCTATAGTATTCCCGGATAATATGATTGAATTCCCGCAAAATTTGGAATCCCTGGTTATTTATACAAAAGGCCATGTAGTTAGTTTGCCATCACAACCGTCGATATTGCCAAATCTTACAAGGTTGAACATAAATGAATGTACACTCCGGAATGCACACATGCTAAATAATATAGACTGTATGCCTAATTTGGAAGATTTATGTTTGAATGACATCAAAAAATATAACATGGAAACTATTACCATTAACACAAATTTACTATATAATATCAGGGATTTATATATATACATCTCTACATGTGGAGGTACAAATGATGTAAGGTTTCATAACCCTGATTTTGCAAATAATCCAAATTTGGAATGCTTGAGGTTAGAGGGTGCATGTACAGAAGATTTTGCCAATTTTCCAGAAAATATATCAGCATGTAAAAGATTGTATATGATAAGTTTTCGGAAAACTAACTGTAAAATTATAATACCTGATGAAATTACACAATTGTCACATTTAGGATCAATTGCTATTCCATATGCAATTGATATTAAGTATATGCCGCATCCCGATTCATGGCCGCATATAGATAACAGTGTCTATAATAGGAAATGTATAATTAAAGAAGACTGGCGCCATGGTGTGACCATACATAATGTATATTATAGTCAAATTTCACCAGACTGTAAATGCCGTAATCCCTATTACTACCTGGATAAATGTGACCGAACTTGTACTCATGAATATAGTACTACACAATGCACATGTGCTCAACCCGGTCTTATTGACAAACACACCGGACAGATACTTACATTCCCCATGGATATGACCGCAAATACACCGAATATTTCAACATATAGAGCCCAAATAGAGGACTATATCCAACGGCATCAATTCACATATCCTGAACCCCACCCGTTGCTCCCACAACATGCGGCGATTCCACACAATGAACCCCCTCCTGATGTAAATGTGACCACTGCGGTTCCCTAAGTAAATTATACAAAATTTCGGTCCGGTTTTCTGGTGACCGTAGCCGGGTATTACTCTTGGCATGTTTCCAGGCATATTCGAACCGCAAAGCCGCTGATTTATCCTCACCGAATCCCTTGACAATGTGCAAAACGGCCCATGTACCATATGTGGCCCTAGTGGATTTGGCACCACCCGCCAACAAGCCATTGTGCTGGTCTAGCCGTCGTGCCATATTTTTTGTTATCCCAATATATGTCCGGAATCCGCCAGCCTCACTACCTGGTGCCTCTGTAATCAGACAATACACCTGCCATTCTGCACCGGTGGGGTCTCGAGGCCGGCCTCTAGCCATTGGTTGTGCACACATGTTTCTAGCCGGAATTCTTTAGTCTTTTTGCGATTTACTGAATTGGGATATAAAAATTGATTTGTTTGTACGATTACTCTTGCTAAATATCAAATAGATTATATTACAAAACGCGAAAAAATGGAAGCACAAGAGCAAATTAATTTTGTGATGCATTTTAACCATGTGCTAGATAACTACCGGACTGAAAAAATCGCCGAGATTGAGTCCCGAGTGAGCATGGCTAGAGCCCGAGGACATAAATGGTGTGTTATGAACTGCTACTATTCTGAACCAGGGTCTGGAGATAACGTGGTAGAACTTATCAATACAACGCTGGGTAAGCTGCCAGTGGATAATGCCATGAATTCAGAGTTTACTATGTTTAATACGGCTATCATACCGGTAATGAATCATTTTCAGACCCGGGGATATACGGTAGAACTAGTGGAACATATCGGGCAATGTGACCTTATTTTACGATGGTAGGATGTTCTAATTAACTAATTCCATGAAAAAAAAGGTTTATTTGATGGTCTACCATCATTAAACGCCCAAAGTTGTGTGTCAGTTCACATAGCCCATGTTACCATGTTAAAAGCCAGCAAACAGTTTAGCCAAAGCCAAATAGATAAGGAAAGCCAATACGGCCATCATTATCAAAGCCGAGTTCAGGTCATCAGGAGTCTGATAGCGTCTGCCACCACCTCCATGCCTACCCAAACGTAAATGCAGAATGTTACGTCTCATGACTAACTATCCGGCATGAAATACAATCAAACGCCATTAAAAAACATTTTTTGTTATTATTGGCTGAAATTGGACTAAATTCGCGAGTTTAAAGCCCGACCGCCTTAAGCTCGATAATTACGGGTGTCCGGCCGGCGGCAGATTTCGCCAGTTCGAGATCGGTCATCTTAAATGTGGTATCGCGGATATTGGCCTGGGCCAGCGCGATTTGGTTGGCGATAAGGTATCGCTGGATGGCGAACCGAGTACCAGGTGGGAATACGACTTCCTGGTTCTGTGGATATTTGGACAGACGGGAAATATCGCGCCCTACACCATTGGATTGGATGACAAAGACAATACCACCAGGCCCGGAATCCGATTTGGGTCTAGCCATCTGTCGGTTAATGAAATCCGAACTAGTCTTCCAGTCGGCACTTGTCACCGAGAAATTAGACCATGTTAGCGTACCACCAATTGGATATTCCTCCGGTGTAAAGGGAGTCAGGATAGGTCTGTAGACTTCCACTCCTGCGAACTGTGGGGCTAGATGGATACCTTGATACAAAGCATGTACATAGGGTGTCCATACACTATCATCTGTCCAGGTAGAGAGGGCCTCATTTGCCTTGTTGAAGATAAGTTGATTAGCGGTGTATAGGTATACCGCCATCATATGAATAGGTTCTAGCCGAGACTCGGACGCCTGTGCATGGCCCGATGCAATAAGTTTCACCAAGTGGACACGTGCATCCCATAGAATATGGTCGAGCGCATTCTTGCCTTCAGGGAATACCTTCTGGCTCCTGAGCTTATCTAGGAATCCGAGTAGCGAATATTCCATGCCCATCTCCTGGCTAGCTGCTAGCATGGCTAGAGTGTCCGCATGGTTCGACTTATCATGAAACCCGGATTCCAATCGGGAGACTTGCTCGGCTTCAGTGGGTTGTGTTGGGGTGTCTAGCCGAGGAATACCTTTAGTTAGGTTGAGTAGCATTTTATTTTGGAGACTCTTCTTTGTTACCATGGCTAGATGGTCAAGTTGTGTTTGGGTCTCTGGAGTTACCACCGCAGCCGAAGAACCCTTGAAATACCCAAGCCAGAATTCGGGTGTAATACCATAGTCATCTGCGCTATTCGGTCCTGTCAACGGGGCACCAAGCTGGATGAGGGTTCTAGCCAAGTGTTCATTCCCGTTTAGGATAGCCTGACTCAGAAGGGATACACCGCGTTCGGACCGTATCTCCGTAATTTCCCGACTGTCAAATACCGACAGCGACTGGGAATAAGTGGCCAAAACTTGGCAACACTCAGACTCCACAGCGCTGGTTTCCGCATACATAACATCATACAATGCAAGGGCCAAATGGTTAGTAAATAGCTCAGACTTAATAGCCTCATTACCGCTAATATTGGCGTAATATACCGGTTGGCGCCCGGATGCGTCTTTCGACGCAAGTGCCTGTCGGCCAGTGGGATGTGTGATTAGCATGCGGGCGATGTCCAAATAGCCCTTTTGGATGGCAATGTGTAGCGGGGTTAGTCCGGTTGTGCGGGTCGGGGTTAGGGGTGAAAGTCCCTTTTCGATAAGGAATCGGACGGAATTCAATCTGCCGTAATAGCAGGCAAGGTGTAGGGCATTGGCACCGGGAATAACTGGGTTATCATCCGCAGTCATCCAGTCCAGCTGGGCACCATGTTTCAGACAGACCTCCGCAGCACCAACCTTATCTAGCTCAATAGCGGCATGGAGTGGCGGGAATCCATCAATATCAGCCCATGTGCTGAGTTGGGTACGGCGTTCTTCATCGGTGGACATATGGGACAGGAGTAGGTCGAGAATTTCGGCTTGGCCATTACGACAGCAAATCAGAACAGGACCATCCCGTGTGCGGTTATAGACATCTAGTCGTGCACCAGCTGCTAGTAGGAGGGTTACGATATCAGTGGCGCCCTTTTGGCAACAGGGGACAAGTGGTGGGTTACCCTTCTGGTTCACCATGTTGACATCCGCGCCCATGTTAATAAGCTCACATACGATGTCAATGTGCTTGTTACAAGCAGCAATCCACAGAAGGCTAGTCCCGAGCCGGTTCTGCTTATTGACTTTTTCTACTGTATTGAGTGCCCCCTGTTTAATAAGCTGGCGGAATAGGGGCATAATACCCTTCTCACATGCGATAAATGCCGGCCAAGCGATTTCCTCCCTCGTACCATTGTCATCAGTGACAGTGAGCTCGAGTTCTTCTTCGGGGTCAAGGAGACTGGATTGCATAAGCTTGGCTAGACACAACATCTGCTCACTTGTTGGCTTTCCGGTACTGATAATGTGCAAGAACGCACGCCATGACAGTTTTTCGCATGCACCACCGCTAATCAGCTTAGTTAGCTCGGTAAGCATCCCGTTATTAACTGCGGTCACCGGGTCAACCTTACTACCTGCACCACTTAGGCTAGATAGGAGCTGGACTACTTGACCGTTAGGTGCGGATTTGATATGGGTGTCTTCCGGCTTCCACCATCCTCTGGAAACCACATCGGCAACAGTGATTTTGTAGCCGGAAAGTGCTGCCATCAAACAGGCCTTTTCAGGGGCAAGTGGCTGGAGTTTGACAACATCGGCTAGATAGGCGACCATCTTCCAATTACCACATGCGATTGCCATGTCTAGGGCATTGAAACCTTCAAATGTGCCCATGTGATATTGGGACTCATGAACACTGGATTTCAGGTTCTCGTGAATGGCTTCCATAAGCCGGAGTCGACCACATACTACCGCTGCCATTACCAGTGTGGATTTTCCCCTATTTCCAGTTGTGAATGCGATGTCTTCATCGAGAAGCTTGCCAATTTCGCTATCACTCAACGAGAGCTTAGACCCAACTAGGCGTCTATATGCCTTGGGGTCTCGTGTGGCCTTCATTACCCTCCGGCGGAACTGATTTGCATGTTGGATATTGTACCAGATAGAAGAATAATTCGCGGCATTCAATGCATTACTAATGGAAGCACCAATTGACTGGGTTGGTGGAACCCAAGCCTTTCTAGCCGTGTTTCCGGCGCCACCGAATTGGCCTTCGAATTTCAGGTCGTTGAGTTGCTTAGTATCAACTGAGCCACCACCGACCAGTGTCTTAATATGCTGGGCTAGAGCCTGAGCACGTCCAACCAATTCATCCATTCCACTAACCTTAAGTAGAACTGCCTTAATACGGTATTCCAAGAGTGTTAGATGAAGCTTGCGGCTTTGGCTATTCGATGTAGGTGTCGCAGATTGTTGGCTTGGAGGGTTCAA
>JACCDO010883872.1_pt1 | contig 12583 bp, 4 predicted proteins | sample 7446101 | NCBI WGS metagenome assembly JACCDO01 (sample SAMN15323440, study PRJNA562643) | freshwater metagenome | isolation source: river surface water | place: USA:Blue River Watershed | collected 2017-08-16
GATTTGACAAGAGAATTTTTAATTTTTTCAATAGAGTTGTTGTTAGATAATATTTTTTGAATTTTTTCCATTGTATAATAATAGTTATATATAAATTCTTTAAGTAAAAAAGGTTTCAATTTTTTGTGAATATGTAAAATGTAAAATGTAAATTGTTGAATACAAAATATTTTAGGCGTATAATAATATATTTTAATAATATATATAATAAAATGACAATAAAAAACTTATTTATTTATGTAATAGTGGGATTTATATTAATAATATGTTTAAAAATATATTTGGAATCAGATGTCTTTAATTTGAAATGTATTATTTCGGATGTAGATGGTAAGAGATATTGTGTGAGAGAAAGAGAGAAGTTGCAATTGGCAGCAGATCTGTTAGCAAAGGTAACACAAAAATGTAAATTGTTGGTTCAATATGTCAAAGAAAAATATCCGAATGATGAGAGAATAAAAAAGTTGGTTGAAGGGTTTAATCCACGAAAAATAAGCGAGACATTACCAACAAGTGAATTGACAGCATATAGTGAGAACAAGGGAGAGAAATTAGCGTTTTGTTTGAATACTAAAAAAGATGGTAATAAATTAATAGATATTAATACATTGACATTTGTAGCACTTCATGAATTATCACACATAATGACAACATCGGTTGGACACAAGCAAGAGTTTTGGCAAAATTTCAAATTTTTATTAGAGAATGCTAAGGCAGCACATTTGTATGAACCGGAGGATTATAAAAAAAATCCGAGAGAATATTGTGGAATGAAGATAACAGATAATCCTTATTATGATTTGTGAGAGAGAGTGTCGAAATATAAATATATATATTAACAAAATAAATACTTAAAGACAACAATATTATATTTAATGACTGGCAAAATTTTAGCAACAACAACACGACCACATCTAACAAAAAATAATATATCTATTTATTATTGAAAAGCGTAAAATATAATATAAAAAATAAAATTTATTTATATATTATATGGAAATAACAAATTTGAAAATTTATAAAGTTCATCATTTAATCAATGAAACAAAAACGAAGACTATTTTTGTATTTTATGGTTATACATTTGATAATTTAGATATAAGTAAAAAATTTAATGATTTTCTCTCTTCTTCTCATTCTGATAAAGATTTTATTGATACATTTTCCAATTCTATCATTTTTTCTGTGGAAGAATTGAGACAAATAAAAGAAAATAATATCAATGTTATATTTTCAAAACAACAAATTCATGAAGATGATACTATCGGCACAATTAAATTGAAGATTTTGACTGAATTCAAAAACTCTTTCTCTCTTGAAGAAATATACCTTTTTGGTATTAAACAAGAAAAAGTAAATTCTGTTAATGTTTTTGAAATATTAACACAGGATAAAAAATTGAGAATTAATGATGTACGGTTAAGACAATTTCTCAACAATATTGTCGACAAAAATGGTCACAAAATTGATTTTTCAAAATTACCTGATAAAGAATACTATGATTACAGTGATATTCTCTCTCTCAATTTAGATAATAAAGTAAATTATATTAACAAATCTTTAGGTCAAAAATATTTTATTGTAGAAAACGAATACCCTTACACAATTAATCCATTCGACGCAAATGAATTTGATACATTTATTGAACGTGCATCTAGAAAATCACTCACCACATTGAACAACAGTCTATTACTTTCATCCGGTAATATATTAAATAATAATATTTATTTATGTTTTGCTGAAGACGTTTTAAAAGAACAACAAAATAATGAATTGGTCGAGTATATTATTAAGATTTATTATCCAAAATTATACTCCAAAGATATTAATACATTAGATGATATTCTCTCTTCAAGAAATAAACTCATTGCCGAGAATTCCGAATTTCTCTCTAAAAATACTTTGGAATTATTTGAAAGTGTCGATGTTTTCTATGATGTATATAAATACAAAAAACACGATTTAAATTATAAAAGTAATGGTATCAAAAAAGTCAGTTTTATACTTTATCCTGATTACAAAATAAAAATTCCTTTAGATGTTATTTTTAAACTAATACATGCTACTGAAACAAACCCACTTATCAAATATAACCCTTCTCATAGACAAGAAAAAATATATAGATTGTATGCTAATAAAGTTTCACAAGACGGAAGAAAAATCCCTTATTTAGACCGAGCAGAAATTTTTAAATTAATGAAAATAATGGGAAAGAATAAAAGTGTTTCTATATATATAGTCGATAATGACGAAAAAATCGGTGCAAATCATACCATTAATTGCGAATTCGAAGAAGATGGAAAAATATCTGTTAAATGTGAATTCGGTAAATCATTAAGTGTAAATGATATAAATAAAATAATTATTGATAATGTCAATCCAATAATAGATAATATTAAAAATTATTTGGAAGAAAATGGTTATACTATGAGTGCGTTTACTAGTTTAGATGATGAAAATATTGAAATAACTGAAATGATGTATGAAATGGAAATAGAATTTGATAAAATAAATAAATTCACTACAAAAAATTTAATGGGTTGTATTTCGAGTGTTTTTGTTGTTGAAGATATTGATAATTTTAGTGAAAATGGGGTTTCATTGAGATACAAAAGAGTATCAAATTTTAACAAAAGAAGTAGTCAAGAAGCATTTATTATAGAAAAAATGATAGCTGGTTATCGCGCTCAAGACATCGTAGAATTGTTGATTGAAAATTACAAAGATATGACAAATTCTGAAGCAGTTGAACTTATTTCAAAAATAATCACTGAAATGGAGTTTGACAAAAAATCGCGAAAGAGAGAAAGAATAAAAATTAATCCTGGTTTCAAGGTTACCATAAAAGGAAAAAAATTTAAGAATATTTTAGTTGTAACAGTTGACAATATAAATGATATAAATTATTTAAATACTATTCCTATTTATGTAGATACATTATTACGTTTAACACAAGAAAAAGGTACGACTGATTTTCCTGAAAAGAGAATTAAAAGTATTTGTAGTGGAAATGAGAAAAAGGATATTGTAATGGATGAAAGTGTTTCTTTATCTGAAAAATCTATCGAAAATCAAGAAGAAATGCCAGAAATCGAGGATGATGAAATTAAATATACAAATATTGAAGAATATGAAGATGAAGAAGAAGGGGCAGAGAAAGCACGCCGAGCAATTAGTATGTTTTTCGGTGATGATGATGAGGAGGAGGAAGATGAACAATATGGTGGTAGAAATTCTGATGAAAGTAGCGAAAAGAGTTTGGAAAGTTTTTCGTCTGATTATGGTTACAGTGTAAAATCTTCTGAACCATCAGATGCTTCTTCATCGGAAAAGTCGATTAGTTCATTTCAACAAGATGAAGAAACATCAGAAAAATCATTGAGTTCTATTAATCCAATTACAAAAACATCGGAAAAATCATTGAGTTCTTTCAAACAAGACACTCAGAGTGATAAGTCTTTGAGTTCTTTCAAACAAGATACACAATCTGAAAAATCATTAAGTTCTTTCAAACAAGATACACCATCTGAAAAATCATTAAGTTCATTCAAACAAGACGATGATAAATCATTAAGTTCATTTAAACAAGATGAAGAGGATAAATCATTAAGTTCTTTCAAACAAGATGATGAAGATAAGTCTTTGAGTTCTTTCAAACAAGATGAAGAGGAAAAATCATTAAGTTCATTTAAACAAGATACTCCATCTGAAAAATCATTAAGTTCATTTAAACAAGACGAGGATAAATCATTAAGTTCATTTAAACAAGACGATGAAAAATCATTAAGTTCATTTAAACAAGATACTCCATCTGAAAAATCATTGAGTTCTTTTAAACAAGATGAGGAACCAAGTAAAAAATCTCCTACACCAGTTGAAAAATCTCCTACACCAGTTGTGAAACCTCTTACACCAGTTGAAGAAATTGTAAAAACTCAAATGGAAAAGAAAACACAAAAACCAGTTAAAGAAACGAAAAAATTAAAAGGTAAAAAAACAGTTATTTTAGAATCTGACGAAGAAGAAAAAATAGTTCCTGTATATAAACCAAAAGAAACAGGCGAGAGAAATATTGATGGAATGCCACTTTCAAATCAAAATTCCTATTTTCAAAATAGAATAGAAGAAAGAGACCCAGTATTGATCATCAAAACAGACCAAGGAAAATTTAAACGTTATTCTAGAGTATGTCAGTCTGCAGCAAAAAGACAACCTGTTATTTTAGATAAATCAGAATTAGACAGAATTAATAGAGAACATCCTGGGTTTTTAAAGGAAGAAGATGTAATTAATTATGGTTCAACACCAGATAAAGATTTTTATTATATTTGTCCAAAGTACTGGGATTTAAAGAGAGAAACAATTATTACTGAAGAAGAAATTAAAAAAAACAAATTAGAAGACAAAATTATACCAGATGGAGAAACCCAAGTTCCAAAAGGGAAATATATTTACAAATTTAAAGATGAAAAACAATATCCTAATTTTGTCAAAGGAGACAAACATCCGAACGGTTACTGTTTACCTTGTTGTGTAACAAAATTTAATACAGAAGCAGTAATAAAAACAAGAGAGAAATGTACAGGTCAGATGAAAAAACCAACAAAACAAGAAAATAAAGAAGGAGAGAAAAAAATGGAAGAAGATGAAGATACAGAAGAAGATCAAGAAAAAGAGATAAAAGAAGAACAAAAGAAAGAAGAACCTGAAGAAAAAAAGGAAAGACCAAAAGGTTATGTACTCGGACCAGAAAAATATCCTCTTGAAAAAGACCGTTGGGGTTATTTACCTATTGCTATTCAGAAATTATTCCAAACGTCAAATGCTGAATGTCAAATAAGTAAAACAAATACTAATCTAAAACCGAACCACGCATGTTTATTAAGACATGGTGTTGAAAATAATCAAAATCAATCGTTTATCGCATGTATTGCTGATGCTGTTTTTTATACACGTGTAGATAGTAATGGTTCACCATATAAGATTTCAATAGAAAAAATGAAAAATATTATTATACAGACACTCACTATTGATAATTTTATAAAATATCAAAACGGTAATCTTGTCACAGATTTTAAAGATCCTGAAAGATTTATAGATGAAAATAAAATGACCAAATATAAATCAAGTAATATATATAAAAAAATAGAAAAAAACAATTCACCTGAAAATCAACAGTATTTCATGTCATTATGTTCTTCCTTCGAAAATTTTGTAAGTTATTTAAAAGATCCTAATATAAAAATAGATTATACTTATTTATGGGATATTGTATGCGACAAAAATGAATACATATTTAGTAAAGGTATAAATCTTGTTATATTTGAAATGCCAGAAAATGATGTTACAAATAATGTAGAGATTGTTTGTCCAACAAATCATTATACAATGAAGTCTTTTGATCCTAGAAAATCAACACTATTTTTATTGAAACAAGGTGATTTTTTTGAACCGTTATATTCATACAAATTCGATATTCAAAAAAATACACTATTTGTTACAAAAATTTTTAGTGAATATGATACACATAGCACATTTTCAAGTTCAATGAAAAATATTTTTAACAAAATAGTAAAACCATTCTATGATGATCTCGAAAATAATGTGATTAGTTGTCGCCCAAAAAATAGTATTTCTAAAAACGTATATAAAGCAGAACATGCTCAGATATTGGACAAAATAATTCAAATACTTAATGAGAAAAAATATACTATTATAAAACAGGTATTGAATTATCAATCAAAAGTAATTGGTGTTATTGTAAAGGATAGTTCTAATTCAAATGGTAACTCGGGGTTCGTTCCTTGTTATCCATCATCTATTAATGAAAATTATGATTATGATTATATGATTGAGGATGGTTTGTGGAATAATTATACTGACACATTGAATTTTTTAAAATCTATAAATAAAAATACTGGAAAAAGAATAAAAACAATGCCACTATTTAAAGTTGTCGAAGATGAAATGATTGTAGGAATTATTACAGAAACAAATCAATTTGTACAATTATCTAAACCACAACCATTATCATCAGTAAGAGAAGATGATATTCCATTATTGAGAGATAATAACTATATTATTGATATTAATGATAATCCAATTAGACAAAGCGATATTCCTATTACAACAAGTAATAAATACGATAAAGAAAGAGAAAATTATATTAGAAAAATAAAATTAGAAACAAATTTTTTCAATATTTTCAGAAATACAATAAGAATTTTATTAAATGATTATATCAATGCCGAATTAAGAGAGAAAATAGAGGATGAAATGTATAATAAATTAACTATTTATTCGAGTAAATTAACCAATATTATAAAGTATTTGAAACAACTTGTAGAAGAAAATGGCGAAACCATAAAATTTATGGATGGAGAAGATTATTTTAAATTATCTGATCATGTAAGCACTTGCGTGACACATTCAAATAATGAAGATAAGTGTAATAATAAGAAACCATTTTGTAGTTTTGTAAGAAAGGATGATGAAAACGGTGTTTGTCAAGTAATTCTTCCAAAAAAAAACTTATTAATACCAACTTCTGATAATGAAATTTATTATTATGCAAGAATGGCAGATGAACTTATAAGGTATAATAGAATTAAATCTTTTATTATGAAACCGCAAATGTATTTATCATTTAGTGTTATTGGATATAATTTGAAGAATGATGAAATAATTATGTTAGAAACACTTCTCACAAAAGAGTATTTTGACAGTTTAAAAGAGGCAACATTCAATAAATATATAAAATATAATAGTTACGACGAAGCACAACCACTCAAAACAATTCTTTATGATAATAATGTAGTTATTGATGAAAATATGAAAGTTGGTGATACAGATACTAATTGTGGTGCTCCAATTATGACAGCAATAAAATCAGGTCGTATCAAAAACTGTTTCCCTCGTGGGTCAAAAGAAGTTGAATTTGATAAATCACCTTATTGTAGTTTTTACTTTATTATTGAGATTATTAAATCAGTGAAGGGAAAACAATATAGTGTCAATGACATTAGAAATCAATTATCAGAAGAATATAATAAATATTTACCAACATATGAATCCAATATAGTAGATATTTTAATTGAAGAGGGAAAGAAAACGATGGGTAATGATATTAAAACAAATAAAATTGGTAGTTTTATTGATATGATAAATTTGGATGATTATTTCTTGACAACATTAGATTATTGGTTGCTTCTAGTTAGACATCAAATACCATCGGTATTTCTCTCGAAAGCAAATAATTCTTATTTAATTGAAACAAATTTTGAGAAAAATGATTTTGTTGCTTACGGAAATATCGATGATAATCTCGTTTATATTGTAGTTCCTGGTTTACGTTCAGAAGTATTACCTTCATACAGATTTTTACAAAAACCAGATAAATCAATTGTAATGAGAGTAGATGATTTAAATGCAGATTGTGAAGTTAAAAATTTAATTATTGACGCTTTTAATGTTGATAATAGGAAAACCATTCCTGAGTTTTTGAATAGTTATATGAAAATTAAGAAAACAAAATATATCAAAAAGAAACCAGAAGAGAGAAAAAAAATAATTATTGAAAGTGACAAAGAAGATATAAAGAGTAGTGAAGTCATTATTGTCAAAAAACCAAAAAAAACACGAAAACCACCAAAAATCTTAGATACAAAAAAAACTCGCAAAGTAAAAAGGACGATTATATTAGATGATGTTTAAGAATTAACTATGTCAATGCTATTTACATCTACATCTACATCTACATCTACATTCATATCAGAAACAGAAGCATCATCATTAGCAACCTCCTCAGTATCAGCATCATGATTTATATTATTACTACTATTATTATTTGTATTAGTAACAACAGTTGTGTCATCACTACTATCATCATTTATGTTACTGTTATTTTCTATATAATAACCATTGATAGTAATTAATGAAATACTTTCTGTACCATTTAGAAAAATTCTATGTCTTCTACTACCTACGTTAACATTATCATCATAAAATAAAGTTTCACGCGTAGTATTATTATTGAAAGTCGATGTAACAACTCTTGTAGTATCACTATAACTATCATTATCACTATCACTATCATTGTTATTATATTCTTTTATATGTGTTTTCATAAAATCAACATCATCACTTGGTACAAAATAATCTGTAACAAATGTATTAAATATTTTACTTCCTTTATGCTTTAGCATCTTTTTCCCAAAATCTATATTATTACTAATAAATTTTTTCAGTTTTTCTATTAATTCACTTTTATAATTATTTTTAAGAATATTACAATTAGTATATTTATATTTTAAAAATAACAAAGCATATGGAGAGAAAGTCTCGATTAATTTATCACTTGGAAAATTTATGTCTAATTTTATTTTTATATCACTGATACCATAACATAATCTATTATAAAATGATATCATTATTTTTATTGTATCTTCTTTTTCAGTTTTACTCATTCCAATAAAATGAGAATTTATAGCATATTTTCTTATAATATATTCACACTCTTTTTCAAATTTACCAATATCAAAATTCAATAAAAAGAAAGACTGTAAAAAATCTGGCATTACAAATGATTTAAATTTGATAAAAAAATAAATATTATATAACGAAGATTTTGTAAATGGTATATTATTGTATGGATTTTTTATTGTAAGAGATTCAGAAAACATATAACTTGTGTTACAAATTGCGTTTCTAATTATTGTCAAAATATCAGGAACAGTAAAAAGATATTTATGTTTTCCTTGAATAACACTAATAACATTTGTCTGTGTTTCTTTTATTTCCTCTAATTTAAGATCACATGAAGTATATAAATGTGCTTTTTTAAACCGAAATATTTTCGCAATTTTTGAGAAAGTATAATAAATTTTTTGAATTTTACAAAATACTTCTATTATTTTATTCTTACGTTCTTCTATAAAAAAAATATTTTCAATGTATTTAGATAAAAATGTAATTGGGTTCTGTTCATAAAAATGATAATCATACATATATGAGTAAACGAATGCTTTCCCCAAATTATATCTATTTTGTTTATATTCTTTTTCATAAATTTTTTGCCAAAACAGGAAGAGATTATTATTACATTTAGTTGTAGAATTATTTTCTATAAAATATATTTCGTCATGTGAATTATAGACTTTTTGACCAATATAAGAAAAAATATTCATAGTCAATAATAATATATACAATTTTATATATTATTAATTATTAATTCTTACTTATTAGTTATTATTTATTATTTATTATTTATTATTTATTATTTATTACTTGTAGATTTATCATTTATAGAATTGTATTTGTTTCAAACTTAAAAATTCAAATTATAATCTTTACTGTCACCCAAATCACTTGCTGAAATATTTACAACATTATTCTGTATCTTCAAATTATTCATACTGCAAGGATCATTAGGGTTATCACTATATCCTAATACTTCTTCTATCTTTTTACTTACATCTATTTTTTCATAATCAGTTACTTCATCTTGATTCTTTATTTCTTCTAAATCTAATATTAATTGGAAAGCACTGGTTCCATAATAACCTTCTTGACCTACCATAACATTTGCTGAAATACCTCTCATTGTTTCTAATTCTGCATGTTTTGCTGCTTTCAAAAACATTTTTGGTGTTTCTTCAAATGATGCTTTAGCAATAGGTCCAGTATCATCATTATTAATACCATGTCTATAAATTGAAATCATATTACTTGTAAATGTCATTCTGTCACTTAATATTGAGTAGTGATGATAATTAATATAAGTTCCATCAAAAGCAATAACATCAACCAATTCATTCAAAATAGTTTGTCTCGCTGCTTCAATACCTAAAACATCACATACTTCAATAATATCATTACTAAATGTTCTTCGAGAATCAATATAATCAAGACCTAAAACATCACGTAAATTAGTACCAGTCGTATCTAAAACCCATATATCTTGTTTTTTATATGTTCCGGCATTTTCAACCAAATTATCCTTAATTCTTCTAATCGTAACATTGTTAATTCCAACAACACCTCTCAATATAATATTATCTAATAATTGATCTTGGAAATTTTTCAAAACCCAAATATGATCTGATTGATCTAATGTATTAGGTTTCTTTGCGCTGTTTTTAATAGAGTTTTTAATAACTGTATTCATTCTAATTCTGAATACCAATTTATCTGAATTATAGTCAGAGTATATACAACTCATTTCATCACCATAACTGTTTAATAATGTGAAATTAACATCATCCATTGTAATATTTCTATCTAACATTTCAGCAGGATCCATAACCATTCTCAAAATCCATTTAGATTTTTCATTTGTATCTTCGATAAGTGAAGTATTAGCACATTCATCTATCATATTTTCAAATTCTTTATATTGTTCCATTGTATTTTTATCTTCTTCAATCAAAGTATTCATATCATCTGGATCAAAGCATACTTCACAAGATTGTACAATTTCTTTCAATTTTGTATGTTCTAACATATACATGATAGATTGTACTTTATCTTTGTCTACTTCATCTTCTGGTCTTAAATAAACTGTTAATGAAGGATTTTTTGGTTTGCTTGAAAGTGATAATATTTCTTCAATACGAGGAACACCACGTGTTACATTTGATTTAGCAGATACACCAGCAAAGTGAAATGTATTTAAAGTCATTTGTGTAGATACTTCTCCAATACTTTGACCAGCAGTCATTCCAACCATTTCACCAGGTGCAACAATTGCTTTTTTATAATTAAGAGCAACTGTATTGAGTAAAACTATTAAAGCAGATCTATTAAATCTTTTAATAAACAACAAATTTTTTGGTGATAAGAAGTAATAATATAATGTTTTAAACAGATTTGTAGGAGGAGCATAATAAATTTTCTCTAAATTATAATACGCATCTTTGATTAATTCATATGCTTCTAATGGTGTGATATCAACAATAGAATGTTCATTTATATTTTGTTGTCCTTGGACATTATTAATAATATGTGTAAAAGCAACTGGTGAATTAATTTTGCTATCACTTTTATATTTGAAAACATTTTTAATAATTTTGTCTCTTGAATCAACCATAAAACTAGTTAATTCCTTAATTGCATTTTTTGTTTCACTTAATTGTTTTTTCATTCTTGTTATCGTGTTTTTAGCAAATATAGTATTTAACATTTTATTTTTATTGCTATCTTCTTCTGGAATATCAAAATGATTATAAATTTCTTGAATACTCATTTCGACTAATGGTAAGAATTGATTTTCTACCTTTACAGTATCAATATTATCGTCACCATATGAATATTGAACAATTTTATTTTTATTACTTCTAATTGTCATATCATATGATACCATTAAGTCTTCTAATGCTTTAATAATACGTCTTTGAATATATCCAGTAGTTGATGTTTTTACAGCAGTATCAATAAGACCAACACGACCACCCATAGCGTGAAAGAATAACTCTTGTGGAGATAAACCATTGATATATGAACTTTCGACAAATCCACGAGCACCAGGCGAGTCATCGAATTTAGTGTAATGAGGTAATGTTCTGTTTTCAAAACCATAAGGAATGCGTTTACCATCTACATTCTGTTGTCCTAAACAAGAAATCATTTGTGAAATATTTAAATCCGAACCTTTAGAACCGGCATTTACCATGATAACAAAGCGATTATCTTTGCCTAAATTATCAAGACCGATTTTACCTGCTTCAGAAGTTGCTTGATTTAAAATATTGTTGACTTGTGTTTCGAATTCTTCAATATTTGTTTTACCAGTTTCGTTTTCAAAAACACCAATTTGAGTTTGATCAATAAGAGTTTTTACTTGTTGTTTCTTTTTTGTGATTGTTGAGATAATTTCTTGGTTTGTTTTTTCGTTAGAAATTAAATCACTAATACCGACACTGAAGGCACTTGATTTCATATATTCAGTTACAATATTTTGAATATTATCGATAAAATCTGCTGATGCCATATTACCAAAGTCATTACAAACTCTTTGAATAAGACCTTCAGTACCTGCACCGACGACATCTTTATTAATTTGACCACTAATATATTTTCCATCTCTGATTTCGAGATAACTACTTCCATCTTTACCTTGTTTGTATTTCATTGTTAGAGGTGGTAATATTTGACTTAAAATGTCAAAACTTGTGATAACATCTTTTTCTAATAATTCTTTTTCATTTACTTTATTAAACATCATTAAAAGATCCATTGCTTGTTTTGGATTAAATTTTACATTGTTTCTTGTAAATCTATAACATCCAAGCATAGAATCTTGATAAATACCAATAATCGGTTTGTTATTGGCTGGACTAATTATTTGATATGGAACTGCCGCCAAATTTCTCAATTCAGCATCTGATTCCACATCCTGTGGCATGTGTAAATTCATTTCCATAATGAATAACCCCTTAAGATTTCTCAAAAGGATAGACTATACCTTATGCCTCATCAAGTTGGTTAAACTATCATATGAGACCCACAAACGTCTAGTCGTTGAACCTTTCCCATACTCTTACCATAACGAGGTTAGGGACTTGGCTGCGGATTGCCCAATCATTCA
>JACCDO010947438.1_pt1 | contig 12582 bp, 15 predicted proteins | sample 7446101 | NCBI WGS metagenome assembly JACCDO01 (sample SAMN15323440, study PRJNA562643) | freshwater metagenome | isolation source: river surface water | place: USA:Blue River Watershed | collected 2017-08-16
AATTTTATAGTTTTAGAAGAATCTTTTTCCAAACGGGTTTCTATATCGTTTATTAAATCCGCGACAGTTAGACTTTTATGATATTTAAAACACTTGCCATGGGATTTTGAGTATCTCGTCTGTATTGTATTTCCAGAAATAGAATTGCTAATACTTTCGTCTAAAGAATCTACTACTATAGGGATGAGATCTAAATCTAAAATCTCTCTTGCAGTGTTTATTCTTTCCACCTTGTTTCTTTCAAGTTTGTATCTTAAAAAATCTTTCCCTGCTATTGAAGAAATCAATAAAGAATTCATCTTCTTAATTATTATTTCCAAATAAAATATTTTATTTGTTAAAACAAGCATAAAATCCTAATTTTCCATTATTGTAAACCTGTTTTGAATTTAAAGTTTTATAAATAACATATGCCATAAGCTTCATTGTTTCAACATCGTCGGTGTCTGTAAAAGTGTCTGGTTTTAAAAGTTTAGAATATTTTTTATACTCATTATAAATAAAATAAGAACTCGTGAAAGTAGCATCATTCTTTTCTAATTTAGAATTTTGTATAAATGTTTTCATATCTTTTATTAAATCTTTTCTTTTGTCAGCGCTTTCGTCGTTTTCATTTGAATTTTTAGAAAAAATATACTTGAATATAGACAGTAAGTATCCGTAAATTGTATTTTCAAAAGTAATTATTAAATAAAGCAGATCGTCTGTTGGATTTTTATACAGGGAGTAAAGTAATCCTATTTCAGTATTATTTTTTATAATATCACCATTTTCTAACCCTAAAGAAATTTTTTTACCAGAAGGAATTATTTCAGATAATCTATTTTTCAAGTCTAAAATTATATCATCGGACATCATATTTTTATCATATTGACAACATCTTCCGTGGATTTTATATCCATCGTTTCCAGCGCTTTTAGATAATTTTTCACTGACTGTTTTGTCTAAAGAGTCTATAACAACAGGTATATAATTTTTAGATAAAATTTTTTCAGATAGAGACTTTCTTTCCGAGATGTCTCTTTCGATTTTAAATCTTAAAAAATCTTTTTGCGTAAATAAACTACTTTTTAGAAATATAGACATTTAATTTATAACCGTAAAAAAAAAATTAATTTATTCTTTACTTTTAATAATGATTAGTCAAATCTTTTTACAATCAAAAGGTGTTGAAAATTTATATTTAACTCAAAACCCTGTTGTTAATGTTTTCAAATATGTTTATGCACAATATCTTGATTTTGCAACAAATCTTATAAGTCTTAATTTAACAGAAACTGTTAATTTTGGGAAAAAATCAAGCGTTATAATCCCAAGAGATGCTCATATGTTGAGTAAAATGTATCTTTATATAAAACTTCCACAATTAACTCCGACTTCTGGAACATACGCTTGTTGGAGTGATACTATAGGATATGGGATTTTTTCATCTCCTATAGAATTAACAATTGGTGGAACTATAATAGAAAAACTTTATCCAGAAGCACTTGATATATTAGACGAATTTGGTTTAGGTAAAAATAAAACACTTGGGATGAATGAAATGTTGTTGAAATCAGATGTATTTGTAAGCGGTATTCATAATGCTGAACGAGAAACAGAATTGATGATACCTCTTAATTTTTGGTTCTGCAAAGATTATTCTCTGGCTCTACCCGTTTTAAGTTTAACAAATCAAGAAATTAAAATAAACTTTTCTTTTAAAAATTTTCAGGATGTAATTAATTATGATGGTGTGACACCTCCAGATACTGTTTCTATTTTAGATTCTAAAATTTTTGCAGAATATATTTATTTTCCACAAGATTTTGCAAATGCTTTTATGAACAAGGAGCATTTTTATTGCGTTGATCAAACTGTATTTAACGGCCTTGAAAAAATTAATACTGGATCTGGTATAAAATCTTATAGTTCTAAATTATCATTCACAAATCCTCTTAAAGAATTGTTTTTTGCTTGTGTTGATTCAGAAAATTATGATACAAACAATTATTTTAATTACTCTATGTTCGGAAGTGAGGATAGTATTGTAAAAGAAATTAATATGCTTTTTGATAATAAATTTTTATTTGATAGTTATTTTCCAGAATCTATCTTTAGACAACTCTACACAAATAATAATCATACTGTTATTCCTGATAAATATATTTACACAATACCTTTCGGTATTAGACCGGAAGATAATCAACCAACTGGGAATATAGTTTTGCCTTATTTCAGCGACGTTAAATTAGCATTAAAACTAAATCCTAATTTAATAAATGATGTTTATTTATACATATTTGGAAGAGTATATAATTTTATTTCTATTTCAAATGGTAATTTAACAACTTTGTTTAGTGCTTAATTAAAACAAAATCCGATTAGTTTTTCCTATAAGGTGCTTTATCAAATAATTTTCCTTGTCTAAAACAGACATATTAATAAATTCTTTTTTATGGTTGATATCTTTTTCTAAAAAGTTATCAAAAAATGTTATATAAACACAAAGTGCTTTTAACAATTTATTTACAAAAACTTTATTGTAGTGAATTTCAGTTACTTTGATTTCATCATTTAGTTTTTGAACAAGTCTTGCTTTTTTAAAATCTGTTAAAAACATATAAAGTTGAATCTGGGCCATTTCATAATTTCTTGTAGTATCAAAAAATTTAAAAGAACGATTTTTTACTTCAACTATATAATCTTTTTCTGGATCTCCTGTGTTTAAAATACCATCTAAACGTCCTCCTAAACACCAGTTATCGTTTAACTGTTTATAAAAAAATTTTTGGGACTTGTCCAGATTAACATTATACTGTTTTTCATATATATCTATTGCGTCCAATTCGTATAAAATACCACTTGTTGTATTGGAAAAACTTGAAAGATGATTAATCACAAATTCTTTTTTGATTTCTGGTAGTTCGGCAGAATTTTCTACCTGTTTTTTAATCTCTTCTATTTCTGGAAGAGCTTCGCGATAACTATCCTTTGACTCCAATTTTTGAATAATGTCTATCGGCACAAATTCTTTAATTACATCTCCTGAATTACGAATATCAATCCCGCAATCTATTTTAACTTCTTCGCTTTTAATTTTAGAAGCTTCATTTGTATAATTTTCATTATCGTATTTTTGCCACAATTTTAAAAAAACAGATGTATAATTTGAATTCTTGAAATTACAAAAATTCAACATACTCGGAACACTGCTTGTAAAAATAAATCGTTTCATTATTAACTCAAATCATTTACATTTAAATTTAAAAATCGTAAGAATATCTGACATTAAATCCATTCTTTCCGTCATCAAATACTTCTTCCCCGAATCTTATTTTAATAGCATTTTTCAATAACTTTGGTTCAGGAACCTTTGTCTTATTGAATTCTGACCACCATAAACAGAATCTGGAGTAGATGTCTTTGAAAGGTGTAAATGAATCGAATTCTTCTACAAGGTGTTCTACAATAAATTCATTGAACTTGTCATTCTCAAATTTGTAGTTGTCAGTTGCGATCAAGACTTCTTTTGGTTCTTCGATTCCTTCCAGTTTTTGTTTTTTATAATAATGTATCAAAATAGCCATAAACTTTGCTCTCCAATCGTAGATTTTGGTTTTTATTTCAGGATCAATTTTAAATTCGTTTAATTTTTGAGGTTTATCGCAAAATCTACTTTTAAACTCAACAACTCGGAGACGCCTCATAATACCTCCATCAACGCTGCTGATAGAAGGGAGTTCATTACAGCACAAAAATAAACTACATTGTAATTTAAATGAAATAGGACTTTTATACAATTCTCTTGCTACAACTGTATCTCCTCCGGAAAATTGTTTGATAATACCAGCTCGCAATCTATCGTGAGTTTCTGGTTCCTGGAAAGAAACAAATCTTTTACCACGAAGTCTAAAAATATCAGGAGACGCGGAAGAAGATATAGCCTTCTTTTGAGTAAGCATTTCAACTTCGCTACTAACGATGTAATCACCAAGAGCGTGTTCTAAAAAATTAATTAATGTGCTTTTTCCATTAGCACCAGCAAGACCAGTGAAAATATAAAATTTTTCATCTGGAATCCCGCTCAACGACCTTCCTAGGATTTTCAACAAGTATTCTAAAATATGCTTACTTGTAATAATTTTGGATAAAAATTTAATGATATCTTTAATATCACCATCGTTTTCATCATATTCAATGTAATCGTATCCAGTTGAAAAAGTAATATAATCATCTGGTTTAGTTTTTCTAAATTCCAATTTATTCAAATCATAAACACCGTTTTCAAAAGCTAAAAGATTTGGGCTGCTATCAAGTTTTGATACAAAATCTTTATCATAATTTTTAAAGAAATATGCTAATTCATTCAACACAATTTTTTTGTAATTATTACTTTTAAGTTTTTTTGCTATAATGGAATACATTTCACTAAGTTTATCCATAACTAAATTTTCATTTCCGGAATCATCGTTTTCATTGTTGTCGTATTTTATACTGGCAAGATCTAAATAAGATGCTATTTTTTCAGACAATAACAAGTTAATATTTGTAGTTTTCTGCCATTTATTGGATACGTATTCATACCATTCTGTATTTTTAAGGTCGTCAATTCTGAATTGCGATTTATACAATTCAAATATACATTTTGCAATGTCATAATCTGTAGGTTTAATTTTATTTAAAATATGTTTTTGAGATTCTGTGAAATAAGAATCCTTTACAATAGGAAAATTAAATATTGTCTTGTATTCTTTAACTAATTCTTCTGGGATTTCTATTTCTAATTTTTGTTTTTCACAGTCCGAGTCATAGCATTTCACAAATAATCCTCGCTTTCCAAACTCTATATAAATTGGACTTGAAGCTCGGGAATGCTCTCGTTCTTTAAAAGGGCAATATTTATTTTCAATATTTGCATAATAACAATACTCGCCCGCTTTATTTTTAGCATAAATAACTTTATCTACATTGCCAAAATTATAAGATTTAATCTTGTTTATAAAAGATATAAACGCGTTTAAATCTCCTCCTTTAGTTTGTTTCTGAACTTCTATTTCCGCAACTAAATCTTTTTTTAGATTAGATGTTTGGATACTGGTTTTTCTCCTAATAGTCGTTTTAAGAAATGTTTGGAAATCAGTTTCTTCATTTTCAATTAAAATACCGTTTTTACAAATTTTATAATAAGAATCAGTGTTTCGTTCTTTAAGAGAACCGAGCATTCTTAGACCTGTTTTATAAACTGAGCTGTCAATAAAATCTTTATAATCTTTAATTTTAATTTTTTCAATAATAAAATTTGCAATTTTCTGATTAACAATCAAATCGTGAAAAATGATATGATATCTTTCGTTTCTTTTACATAAAACATATTCAAAATTTACATTTTCTTCAAAATAAGTTTTTAGAATAAGCACAGAGTGATTAATTATTTCATCCACAGTATCTTTTTTAAGATAATTTCCGTTAGCTTCATTTTCTTTTGAAGCTTCAAGGTCCATAAAAAATGCAAATTTATCTCCTTCATTTATTTTTTCAATCAGAAACAAATCTAATGATTTATTCTTAAACTCTTCATAATATTTTTTATTAAATTCAAATAATTCTTCGTCTTTTACAGTATATTTACCCCCAACGAATTCTAAATGAGTAGCTGTTTTTGCAGATTTGGATTTTCGATGTGTCAAGTATTCTTTTAAAGACATTTAATTTAAAAAAAAAATAAAATTAATTATTCATTTTTTAACTGTTTAATACAATAGGGTTAAATGCCGTATATAAAAATAACTGATGCTACTGGAGTAGATGAAATTATTCCATTTGATATAAATCACAATGAAGTTCCAAAATACTATGAAGAAATCTTTTCTCAAGTTCAAAAAAGAAACCCGAGACTAAAACTGTTTCATACAGTTGATTCGGAAACTTGTTTAATGGAAATTTATAAAGAAGAAAAGAAAATAACAAAAGGTTTTCTTTACAGCACGAAAAGAACTGTAAAAAAATTAATGTATTCTATTAATCTTGTAAATGTAAATACAAGTATAAATATTTTCAACAACACTCAAGTTAGAAAACAAGAATGTGTTATCAATACAACAGAAGATATTTCTCTAAGAGATAAATTTCTTACAGAACTTAAATCAAAAATTCTAAAAATTAATTAATGTCTAAAAGTGCGCATACAAAGCTCCCAGTCTGCAAGTATATTTACAAATTCTTCAACTGATGTTACATTTTCGTATTCAACGTATTCTGTCCATAATTCTTTTATAGCTTTTTCTTCATTGTAAAAATTTTCAAAATAATCAATAATTTCTTCTTTTTGTTCTATGCTATAATTGTCAAACGAATGATAATTCGCTTCTGTTTTATAAATTTCAAACGATACTTCTTTTACATTTCTATATATTTCTTCACAGTTTCTCATTTCGTTTATTGTATCTATAACGTGTTCAATCATCTTATAAATATTAAAATATATGATACTTTTCATTTTTTTAAGAATGAAAAGATAAGTTATATAAATATATCAACTCCATTTTTCCAAGAGAATCTTGACGACAAGAATCTTTAGACATTTCGTAATCCAATGTTGAAAATCTATTTTTTAATTCTTCTACTGAAATTATACCATTAGATTTTATAAAATGCCAACTTTTTGGTCTCAGATTTATAATATTAGATTCTATAGTTCCACAATTTGAACCATATGCTTTAATAGCAAAATCAGCTCCAACGGGGACGGTCGGCTGGTTCTTGGAATCTTTTTCTCCATAATTCAAAATTACAAAATGTTCATGTGTAGTAGGGTATTTAATAATATTTCTTTTAATTGACATTCTTCTCCATACTTGAAAACAACATTTTGCAAACACTTCAGGTTCAAATGGAGATGGGTTTATTGGTATATCTTCTGTATAAATTAAATGATAATTTAAATTTAATTTGTTTTGAACACTTGTTCTTTTAAACGTTCTTGGAATGATAAAACATATTAATTCACTGAACTGAGCAGCATAATTAAAAAATTTAATAGCAGTTGAACAAATTTTTCCAAATGGCGGATTGCCTATTATTAAATATTTTTTTTGTTTGGTCCCATTTGTAATCGAAAAAATCTCCTCTTACAACATCCTCACATTTTGGTTCTAAATCTACTCCTAATCTCTTGTCTTCTGGTAAAAGTTTAAAAAATGACCCGGTTCCGGCACTTGGCTCCATGAAAATATCTATCTGTATATCATTTTCCTTTATATATTCGAAAACTATCTTGGCGTATTTCTCGGCAACTGGTTCTTTTGTATAAAATTGATCTAGAACCACCATTTAATGTTTATAATTCATTAAATAATACAATTCTTGCTATTTAATCAATTTATTAAATTCTTTAACTAATTCTACTTTTGATATACTTTTTGGCCCAACTGTATTGTTGTTTTCAAAATTCACGGTTTTTAAACATTCTAAATTTTCTCTAATGGTTTTATTATTTGTAAATTTAATAAAATAATGAGACTGTTCGCTTTTAGATGACGTTTCTGTATCTATTTTTCCAGCATAAAATCCTACTCTTCTAAATGATATGTCTGGATTCTCACATTTTTTTACAAACTTGAAATTGCTGGGGGATTGGGATACATCAATTGCTCGTGGAGTATCTTTTAAAATCCATATTTGAAAAACACATGGTACATTGTATTCTTGATTATCTAACAAAAATGATTTTTCTTCTAAATCTATTTGGTAAATTAAATGATAATGTATCGAAAATGCTTTTTGAAAATGTTGTTTTTTAAAACTTTTTGGTAATATAAAACAAATTGACTCTGCAAATTCACAACATTTTTTTATAAATTTCATGGCAAGACTTGAATTCTTGCCAAACGGGGGGTTGCCTATAATATGTATCTTCTCGTCTAAATTTTTAAGATCTTGTTCCAGGAAATCTGCTTTAATAATTTCATTATGTTCAGGGCTTATATCATAAAATAAATATTTATCAGTTAAACTTTTTATACCATTTATAAAGGCACCGTTTCCAGCACTTGGTTCTATTACTAAATCGTTTTTGTGGATAATATTGTGATTTTTTATGATATTTATACAAGTATCAACTATCGGCGTCTTTGTATAATATTTACAAAGTTCTGTAATTGACATTGTATTATAACTATTATGAAAAATATTCATTTATATTGCCATTCAATGTTGTTAAATAACATAAAGAATTATTTTTAAATCCGGTTTCAAAAATTTTATAAGTTTTATTTTTTGATTTTATAAATACACAATTGCATATCACACATATTAATTTAAAATTCTTATTTTCTGTAAATAAATATTTATAAGCTCTATTTATCTGATGTCCTCCACTCCACAAATCTATTTGATTCATTCCAACCAGTGATTTTTTTGATATTTTATCATAAATATACCAGTCAGCTAATTCGCTTATACCATCTACTTTTACTTCAAATGAAACGACAAATCTATCATTTTTCAAAAATTCGTTACTTAATATCTTATTTTTTACAATGTTATTAAAAGTTATACCGCGAATAGTACTTTTAGTTCCAGTTGGGATTAAACCTGTTATATATTCTTTTATGATATTATCAATCACGTTTTGACATAAACAATTATCTTCAAGAATTTTTCTAAATTTTAAAATTTTATTTTTAGTTGATTTTTGATTTCGATAAATATCAAGTAAATTATCATCATTTAATATTTTAAATGTTTCATAACAAAATTCAGAATTAATTCTATCATTTATGTTATTTATATCATCCATTAAATAGTGCAATTCTTGCTATTAAATCAGTTATTTTTCAGAATTCAAAAAAATTAACGTAAAAATGAATTAAATGAATATTAAATTCGAAATAACAAATATTCTATATGCAGCAAGTAACTTTTACACATCAAGCATTGTTTAATAATACATGGTTCTCGTAATATACTATCGTAATTTACAGAAACTTTATTTCTAATATTATTTATTAAATGTTTATAATTCATTAAATAATACAATTCTTGCTATTTAATCAATTTTAATTAGTTAAAATCTTTTTAAAAAGTTTTCTACCAGACCATTTAGAGTTTTCTTCTTCATTTCTTAAAAAATAATCAATAAAATAATCAAAAGTTCTTTTTATAGAAATAATATTTTTATACTCTTGCCCAACATAAACTCCTGTAAGAAAGAAAAAGGAATATACAAGCATTACTAATTATTTATTATTAAATAGTATTTTAATAATATTTAAACCATATTTTTAATATATAAATTTTTTAACTTTGGCTGAATGTCAATTTTTAAAAAAATGTCGTTGCTAATAGTAAGCCATTCTAATTCCGGCTGCGTTGGAAAATGTTTTAATTTATTACAAGTTATATAACATATTTTCATTTCTGGTTGAACTAGGAAATATGTCAAATTATTATTAAAAATATTGAGCCATTCTAAGCTTGGTTGGACAGGAAAAGTTTTAAGCTGATTGTTAGAAATATCTAATCGTTTTAAATTTGGATAAACTGGAAAAGATGTTATTTCTAATCCATAATCAATATCTGTTAATTCATAATATCTCATATAAAGCTCGTATATTTTATCAATGTCAAACGAATCTCCATTTTTAACACTTGATATATCAACATTTTCATATCTATAAATAAAATTGTTTGGATCAGTGTAATCAACTTTAAACATTTATAAAAATTCTTCTTTGCTATTTATCATTTTATATATATCATTATTTATATCTTCATCTTCGTAAGGCGTTGCTTTATTGTAAAATTTTGAAGTAGTTAAATGCATGCATGGATTTAAACATGTATTTATTTCAAGTTTTTTTTCTTCCAATACCACTTTAGGTAATAAATTATGATCTACCACAGAACTTTTCATTTTAGGTTGAAATGATATTGATTTTAATTTATTATAAGATGCTTCTAAAACAATCATTTCTGGCTGAGACGGAAAAAATTCTAATAAATTATTTGATACTTTACAATATTTCATTTCTGGTTGAACAGGAAAATGTTTAAATTTATTATAACATCCTTCAAAATCCTCCATATTTTCTTGGATATCTATATACTCTAAATAATTAAAATTTACCCTGCATCTTGTCATTTTTGGCTGTTTAAATACTTGTGTTAAACGGTTATCATTTGCGTATAACCAAAGTAATTTTGGCTGCGATGGAAATATTTCTAATTTGTTGTATGAAATGTTTAAATAAACTAAATTGGGATAAATTGGAAAAGATGTTATACCCATATTTTCGCAAGATATACTTTTCGTATTAAAACATTTCATATATAAATTTTTAATTTTTTGAAAATCGTATATTCCATTTGAATATACTTGTTCTATATCATGAACATTATTATACAAATATATAAAATTAGTTGGATCTTTAAATTTTATGTTATATTTTTTAAAGAATTTTAAAAATTTATATATTTTATTATTTTTTACAAAAACATTCATATTTTTATTGACATTAGATAAATTTTGCATATTGTTATAATCATCTATATATTTAATGATGTTATTAAATATAGGAATATAAACGCGATTAAACATTACTTTATAATATAAAACTTTAAATTTTATTTAAACGATTATTTTTTATTCAAAGAGTCTTGGACTTCTTTCCATTTTTGAACTATTTCTTTGTGATATTTTTGTCCAGTGTAGAGTCCAAGTGCGAACGCAACTGATGTTTGAATAATTTTCATTTTAATTTAATCTTTGCAAATTAAAAATTGATAATTAATTTAAGAAAATAGATGAATAATGAAAAAAGAACTTGGTCAGTATTTTACAACAAATGCTGATTTATTATTTAAATTAAAAAGTTTTGTTAAAAATACATCAGGTGAAATATTAGAACCATCTTTTGGAAGAGGAGACATCATTAAAGCCGTTTCAGATTTTAACAGAAAAATCACAGGTATAGAAATTGATACAAACATTAAACCACTTGATGATTTAGAACTAAAAGCTGAATTAATTTACACTGATTTTTTGACTTGGGAATGCGATACCAAATTTTCTACAATTGTAGGAAACCCTCCTTATGTAAAACATAAAAGGGGTAATTTATATATAGATTTTATAGATACCTGTTTAGATTATTTAGACTCCAGTGGAGAACTCGTTTTCATAATACCGACTGAATTTTTTAAATCATCGTGTGCTGTAAATGTTAAACAAAAAATGATGGTCTCTGGTAGTTTTACCGATATATATCACCCAAACAATGAAAATTTATTTAAAAATGCCACTCAAGATGTCTGTATTATTAGGTATCAAAAAGGTATTTGGAACAAAACTGTTAATTACAATGATAAACAAATGTATATAAAATACATAAATGGAAACGTTTATTTTAATATATTTGAACATGGTGTATCTTTAGAATCAATTTTTGAAATTAAAGTGGGAATAGTGTCTGGTATGGACAGTGTATTTAAAAACAATCTTGGCGATTTAAAAGTATTAACTGCAAATGGAGAATTTAATTACGTTTATAAAAATACCGCATTAATACAAGATTTCAAACCGAGTTTGTTGAAAAGAAAAATAAGGCATTTTGACGAGACAAATTGGTTTGAATGGGGCGCTATGAGAAATAAAAAATTTATGGAAACTAATTTTGGTGAAAAATGCATTTATTGCAGAATCTTGACTCGGAAACCAGATCCTTTTTTTATATCAACAGTTTGTTATTTTGATGGTAGTTTAATATGCTTGAAACCTAAAGACAAATCTATTAATTTAATAGACATATGCGATTATTTAAACTCTGAAGAATTTTTAAATAATTTTAATTATTCGGGGAGATATAAATTTGGTCAAAAATCTCTTTGTGATGCTTTGATTATTGGAAATTTAACCACATAGAACACGATTTAAATTTTTTATTTAATGACTCTCCTATTACATTAAATAATTTATCTTTACACTCTGAAATGTCTCTGTTAGTATTATATTTTTCTTTTTTTTCACATTTCCAATTGATTTGAAGAATGTTGCTTGGATTAGAAACATAATTTTGTATATCAAGCAAAGATTTTAATATTACACTGTCGTCAAGTTTATCAATGTAAAGATAAAAATACTCTTTATCTGCATTTTTATTTCGCATATTTTTAAGGTTATCTGTTATTAAATTATGCATTTTGTCAAAACTGATATTGTTTGGAATATCTTCTAAATCGGTTAAAGAATATACAATTGCAGTTTTATTAAAAGCGTTGTCTGTTCCGCCTGTAGAAATTTTTACATTTACAGGAATGAATTTATCTTTTGATTTATAACAAAAATCATACCAGCATCTACTTTTTGCTTTAAATATATTGTTCGGAAATTCTTTTTGTAAATAATTTATTACGAGGTCTTCATCAATAGTGCTGTTTATACGTCCATCTATATGAGTTTTTGAAAATGATATAATTTTATTACGAATTGCCCTTTCTAATGATTTTTTTATTGTCAAGATTTCTACAGGATATTTAATCATAAAAAGTTAGAGTCTTGATATATTTTCAATTTTACTCTTTCCTGCGTCGCTCATCGCTCAT
>JACCDO010043982.1_pt1 | contig 12580 bp, 4 predicted proteins | sample 7446101 | NCBI WGS metagenome assembly JACCDO01 (sample SAMN15323440, study PRJNA562643) | freshwater metagenome | isolation source: river surface water | place: USA:Blue River Watershed | collected 2017-08-16
TACAATGTCATTTACACCACAATAACTAATCCTAAACATAAATTACCGTGTTCTGCGGTATGTAACATGAACAGCAAAGATATGAAAGCCAGGAATATAAAAATAGGTGACTATATAATTGTGAAATCGGTATCATCTCTCACAAACAACAAAATAATCGTCAGAGTTTGGCCTTCAAAAACACTATTATCTGGATTGATATTACTGCATTCAATATGGAAGGCATCGGTCCCTTCAGGGTCAAAGGATCTCACAGATGGTCAACGCGAAGTGGTCATTGACACAGTCCCACGGATCAATATCGCTTCGTGTAAAAAAGTATTGTTCATGATAAATAATGACGATCTTGGAGCACAACAGCTGTACAACCAATCCGATGTATATCAGGATATTAAAGGAAGTATCTTCAAGTCTTACCTCTTAGACTTACTTAGTACCTCTTGTATTGATAGCAACACAGGCTTTACATTGATTTGGAAAGGAAAGAAAGTAAATTTAACCGTGATAAAAGTAACTAGTAATACTCCTAATGACAAGAATGAGGATGTGGTATATGTACTTGACAATAACACAGAAATACAATTTCAACTTGGCAACACCCAACTTAATGAATCTAATGACGACAGCAGTGATAGTACGCATACGTCGGCAGCACAGCATCATGCATACTTTAATAATAACTTGCACTTATACAAAGGATACACTCGAGAAATACAGGAAGTGTGGAATACATTGAGTAAGTGTCTGCATTACACTGCCCCTCAAGCAAAGCTGTCCGATGCAGACATGAGATTATACTCAATACTGACCAAACCACCCAAAGGCGTCTTATTGCATGGCCCACGTGGCATTGGTAAAACCAGGTTGCTATCAAATTTTACTCAATTCCTATCTAGATCGCAGCAGAAAATATGCAGTATTGTGGAATTAAACCACTCAATGCTGCTAAAGCGCCAAGTTGGCGAAGTGGAGAGGGAACTGCATAGCATCTTTCAAGGCGCTGCTAACCTCGCACCATGTGCTATCATAGTAGACGACATTGATTTATTGTTTAAAAACAGGAATGGACCGAATGTTTCTGAGCTAGATAAGCGATTAGTGTCCTGCTTTTTATCATTGCTTGACGGGGTTAATCAAACTGCGGGCCTCTTCATAATTGCCACGTCGTCGAATCCGAATGCAATTGATCCCGCATTACGTCGCCCTGGTAGAATTGACAAAGAAATTGAGTTATGTATACCTAACTCGGTGGTGCGCAGAGAGATATTGCAGTCATTACTCGCTGAATATGGTATAACTGACGACAGTTTTGTGCATGAATTAGTGTCCAAGTCTGATGGGATGGTGTATAGCGACTTAGCACTAGTAATGAAAGAGGCATACTACAACGCGGTGGTAGATGCGGAGCCTGTGAGTAATGATAGTGTCGATAGTTTAACCGCAGCAATAGACAACTTAGCTCTCGAAAGTAGTAGTAATAAGAGTAGTTCATCTCCGATTGCACCAGCGTTACAGTTGTTATTACAAAGTAATGTATCAAATCCTAACCGTAATATCACAATTCAGCCGAAGCACGTGCTAAGCGCAGTACAACGTGTCACACCATCTGCAATAAAAGATATAAGCATCGAAGTACCCACAGTAAAGTGGGATCATATCGGCGGTTATAATGCCACCAAAGAAGCACTGAAAGAGGTCATCACATGGCCTGTTTTATATGCACATTTATTTGAAAAATTGAAGTTATCACCACCAAAAGGCGTTTTATTATACGGTCCACCTGGTTGTTCTAAAACTTTGATGGCAAAAGCAATAGCAAGTGAAAGTGGTATGAATTTTATACCAATTAAAGGACCTGAATTATTATCGAAATGGTTAGGTGAGAGTGAAAAAGCGATTCAATCGTTGTTTAATAAAGCACGTGCAGCATCACCATGTATAATATTTTTTGATGAAATTGATGCAATGGCTAGTAAACGTGACGATAGTTCTACATCTGTCAATACAAGAGTACTATCACAATTACTAACTGAAATGGATGGTGTACAAGGTACATCACGCGTAATAGTAATAGGAGCTACAAACAGACCTGACGCAATAGACAAAGCCCTGTTGCGACCAGGAAGAATAGATAGAAAAATATACATCCCACCTCCCGATGACGAGTCCCGCCGACAGATATTCTCATTGGAATTGAATAATAAGTACGATAAAGGTAACACTGATATCGATATAGACGAGTTAGTTCAACTAACAAATGGGTATAGTGGTGCAGAGATAGTAGCCACGTGCTCCGAGGCAGTTATGATAGCAATTGACTGTAATAGCAACACCCTGCAACAATCATATCTATTGAAAGCAATAAGTGATGTGAAACCGATGATTAATCAAGAAATGTTGGAATATTATAATAATATTGTATTTTAAGTACAAAAATTCACATATATACAGTCCCATTACTACTTAAGCAACAAGAACTACACATCAAAATTCATTTTTTCAACTGTTATAATAGGATAACTAGTGTTAGAGCTAGTACCAGCAGCCATTTGTATACACTTACCCATAGTAAGCTGTGCAACATGTATATAACCTTTAATACGCTCTGGAAAGCTTGAACTATTGAAGTTAATTTGATTTGAAGATAATTTATCACTGTCTGTTTCAGCAGAATCACGTAATTTACCAATATCATTGGAGTCGTTCACTGACAAGGTATTAGTGTAGTCATTTTGCATGAAACCTTCCCATACAAACAGATCATCATTGGCCGTGGTGCTGCTGTCATTACTAGTGCTACTAGATGTGGATGTATTACACACTTCTATCTTTAACTTACCACTTTGTAAACTATATTTCAAAGTGGTACCATTTGCCCATTGTATTCGGTAGTCGGGTAACGGTTCGTTAGACATTAGCATGCATTTACATGGGACATTATAACAGTTAGTAGCACTTTTATCGTCCGACTTGCTACTAGCTGTTGGAGTTAGATATACTATCACTTTAGGCAACTTTGTATTGATAATTTCCAACATTTTACTAGCTTTTAAGTATATTTTTTGTATCACTGATGGCAGTTTATATATTGAATACGACTTAAGTAGTAACTTATCCGTAAGTAAATCTAATTTTGCACCAGTTAAGGTGCTATCAGCACTTCCCCCAGTGGTGGTAACAGCGTTTTTATGGGCATATAACTGCTCTAATTCACGCATCATGACGGTATCTACACCTCCAAACCTTAATTCCAAAGGATTAGACGACCTGACCAGTAATCTAGATGGAGTCAATTTGCCAGAAATATTTAATTTAGTTGATATTAAGATGTCATGCTCATTGGAAATCAGTATCATATCACCTCTACTATCCACGTATTTAAAAGGTTGCATTGCTGTGATTATATTCGGTAGTATAGGAGTGAGTGACGACACAACTTTGTTACTCACATTTGTTCCCATATTACTACTTTCTCGAACATCGTTGATGTGGCTGATCCATCCAGATGACATTCGGGCAAGTGATTTAGTCACAGAAACGGACGACGACGATGTGCTGGAATCACAGCTATTACTACGATGATATCTACTAACTTTGCCATCTCTAGATAGCCGTTTTGCGCTACGATTGACATCCACGCCTTTTAGACTAGTATCTGGTTCAAAAGATGGTTGCGGTTTGCTGTAATCCCTGGTGTAACCACTAGATATTGAAATAGAAGCCTTACTACTAGAAGTATCTTTGGTTTTAGATTGAGCTGGTGGTGAAAACCTACCCAATTTCTCAGGAATATTATTCTCAAGCCACTGCTGATTGTGGTATTCGTTGCTGTTGGACAATGATGCGTATTGGGGATAATGATCGACTGACACAGACAATGGCATTGATAATGACGATGATTGTGAGTACGACTGACCACTAGTGCGATCAGTTTCGGTGCAAGTTATTGTACTTATGTTACCAATAATAGGTAATGTTTCATCAGTTACAGCTGTTGCAATAAATGGATGTGACAGTATCTCAGTGACACTGGCTCGCTTTAAAGGATTGATATCTAATAAAGATCTCATGAAATCTAGTGCATTTTCCGAAATACCAGATGGCTCGGCATATTCCCCCGTTACTATTTTCTGTAATGTATGTTTCACATCACCCTGTTCAAATGGAGGTGCCCCAACTACCATCGAATAAAATAAACAACCAACAGACCATAAATCTGCAGGTAACCCATGAGATCGCTGCATGGCCACTTCTGGTGCTATGTAATTGGGCGTACCACATAGTGTAAAGTGCTCTTCATCAGGATGTTCCAACACTACGGCTAAACCAAAATCGCATAATTTCACATGCAACTTATTATCTTCATTATTAGCAATATTAGAGATCAAAATATTGGACAATTTCAAATCTCGATGGACAATACCAATTGTGTGCATGTATTCTAACGCTAATAATAGTTGGTGCATTATAAATGCAGCCTCTTTCTCGTTCAATGCACCATATAATTTAAGATACTTATATAAGTTACCCTGAGCACATAGCTCCATCACCACGTAAACTGCTTCATCGTCCTCGAATACTGTATATAGTTCTACAATGCTGTTATGTTTGAGCTTCGAATGAACTTTAATTTCATTCTCTATTCTTTTCTTAAATGTAATATCATCATTAGATTTCTTTGCACTTTTTGCAATAACTTTAATAGCTACATCAACATAAATAACTCTTTCTCTATAGGTACAAATGAGATGAGTGATAATGAGATCATTAGAAGAAATGAGATTTGGATGAAATGTGAATACGCCACAAGTAATGTAGCAATTAAGCAAGGAAGCAAAGAGATTCGGTCTTACCTTGCTCTATACACACTAGCAAAGCCTCCTCTGCCTAACACCTGTCCGATATCATAGTCATTGATACTAGTTGATAGACTCCTCTGTTCACCAAGCATATTGCCACGAAACGAGCACAATATACAGTGCTACCAAAGCTAAGATATTTTTTGGTAATTTCGAATTTCTCTCGCCAATAAATTTTGAAATTTCGTACCGGCAAACATGAACATTCAGTTTTGCTCTATATAAAGCAAGAGAAAGGATATGAGCTGGGAGAAGTAGTAGAACACTTAAGATAATAAATTTTACTTTAGTTATTTAAAGTTGGGGTAAGAATGAATTTGAAATTGTTACAATAAAATACATTCTTAGTATGTTAATGGATTCTGGTCAAGTTTAGAGTATATTTCCAGTTTTATTGCCACCTTATCTGTTTTTGGTATATTTAACATCTCGTTGGTACATAATCCCTAAATCATTGAGTCGATTAAAATCGAGCCGGTAAAAAGCGAAGAGAGCTTTAGCAGCTAAAGTTTAGCTATATGGTGTGTGTGTGGGAAATATGAGCGATAGTATCCCCATTCTCATGATCTAATATGTATAAAGATATCGCCGTCGTCAAGTATAACGCACTTGTTTGCGCTGTTTCATTCAAGAATATTGTTGCCAATGCTCCCTGTGACTGCCGTGCAATAGAAAGCAAAGCGAATGATGAGGAAGACAACAATGAAACAACTTCTCTAAGTACTAACATTGTAGTCAATATAAATGCGAATAATACCAAATCAGTACATAATTCATTGAAATTTTTTATGTTAGCACTTGATAGTAGTAGCTCGTTTGAACCCAAAGAGTGTCTAGTATGGAATGGAGACATTGCATCTAGCATACTTGGCATGGAATTGATAATGCGCAATAATGATTCAGTGTATATCATTGCAATCCTTTCTAACGGTGATGTACAGTTCATAGAATTAAGTTTAGCAACATGGATGATTAAACTCATCTCTACCACGACAAATCCGTTTAAATATGATGCACGTATCTATCGGGCTTCTTTAGTATACATTAGATCATATAATCGACTATTTACCACTATTAATGGAGTAATATATATATCATCGAATGTACTAGACAGTAATGGTTCTCACTCTACTCTACTCCACTCCACTCCACTCCACATCACTCACTCACTTATTGCAGGTATTATAGAAACCAACCATTCTCTAAATTTTATATCAACGGGTGATAACATGAACCCCGATACTACAGGACTACTTAATATAATCGTAAAATACGGGAAATCATATAAATCGGTGAGGGGCGACACCTTAGATATCCTGTACGACAACGCACAACTCGCTACCAAATCTAATGGAGGATGTACAGGACTCATTTTGACAGCAACTGACTGTTTAACTAATTTAAAAACAATAAAATACTTTGAATTAAGTATACCAAATGATAGTAAATACGAGCTAATTATAGCATGGGAGTTGATATTAACGACCACATATGTCACAGTTCACGTGCCTAATGAGTCTATTGCACTTTCAAAATCAAACATATTTTACATTGGTGCCAATAAAACATTATATATATGTAATCAAGATGGTGTTAAGTATAAGATTAACATTAGTCATGAAGGGGCTATTAAAGGTTTATTGAATTTCACGGATAACTTGCAGCAAACATGCTTGCTCGTTTCACTAAGTAGTGGTACCTATTTAACGTACAAGTTCCCGTTAACCTATCCAACCAGCAGTACATTGATACCATCTGAAATATATGAATGTTGTATGCAGTCATTGACCCCATCTATAGACGCTGTATTGACTCATTCAATGCTTCCGTACTCCACTTACATTAAGTTGCTAGGGTATAATAATAGCTTATACATCAACATTCTATGCTATCATAATTGCATTGGTATACAAACACAAACAATGGCAATTAGCAGTGAATATAGTGTCACAAAGAGAGAGTCTGGGAAAGTGTTAACTTCGTATTCTTGTGACACAGGAATCTTGACGAACTCACAGAATGAATTAAAAATTACTAAAAACAAGAAACTGTATAGTTACATCGACAAAGACTACTCTAATGGCTTGAAAAATGAAGAGATGTCCTACTTATATTTAGAAGACAACGGCTATACTTATAGCACCATTGACAGTTACGCGCTGGACACCACTCTGGATGTCGGTCTGTACAAGCTATATGCAATAGCAGGAAATAGTAGCATTGAGATAATTATCTCGTCGAGAATACTAAATATATCATCATCCATCACAATATCTACACTCCCACCAAGTATGAAGCAGTCCTCGTGGACTGCAGATGAGAACACCGTTGATGTGAGCGTCCTATCAAAATTAATTACAGATGAGTACACGGTAAATTTGTATCCCTTGGAAAACGGTTATGTACAGATTTGTAGCAACAAGATAAATTTGAATGGAAGAGTAATGTCATACTCACTACTGAGCTTGCCTTCTGCCGTGGCCATCAGTACCAGTGCGTGTATGCTGTCGAGAAACAAAGTCTATTTGCTGCTGCATAATTCACTTGATAAATATATTTACGTTGTGGCTGTTAACAGCAGTCTCACGGGTGAGCCTGTACTAGTAGACATTATTCGCAACGAGGATGACGTGTCATCACTCTCAGTATGCTATATACAACTTCCAGTCTTGACATACTTTAGTAAATGCAATTGGAACAATTCAGAGTTATCATTGTACACGCTCAACGGAAGTACAGATAAAATAACTACCGTAATTTCTATTAATTATAGTGAAATACTACCGACTACGTTAGCCGATATCGTGGTGCAACATCAGCACTTGATTTACGAGCAAGGTAAACATGAGAATAGTATTGACATAGTCTGCAGCTGCAACACTGGGGTCGTATTTATTATCAGGATTAATCCTGATACTCGTGTACATCGTTTGCTTCATTTATTCCCTCTATCTGTTGGAATTATCAAGCAAGTTTCCTTCTTAACGCCAAATTCAATTTATCTAAGTGGATACAACAGCGATGTCCTGCTTCGACGAGAGAATGAAGTATGGGATTTCGATGAAGTCAGCACCCCATCGCATGAAAGTAATGGACCAGTTATTTCTCTACCATCGTCTAATGGTGACAGAAATTGTATACTATGGCTGCAACATGAGCCCAATAATTCTACTTGCTTGCAAAAGGGCTGGCTCAATACCAAGGTAACTCAAAAAACTGTATGCAAGCGGATAGCTGTTCCCGGAAGGTTTCGCAATATGGAATTGATACACGAAGATAATCACCCCAAGGTGCCGCTGTTCTCGCTAGTTTCTTGGACCAACGGCTATGGGATATTTCATACTTACAATTTAAAGTGCGTATGGCATACCGACGATGAATCGCTGGTGGCAGCTGGCATTGGATTATCACCATCACGATACTTACCAGCACCGAATAATATCACATCTCACATTGATATTTTTACCTTGCACGCAGCAAGAAGTAATGATTTAATCATCGTTACATCAAAACGGTTGAGTTACGACGATAATGGGTTTAATTGTGCCACGGTTTATGGCCAATATAAGCACCACCTACAGGGTGAATATATCAAGTTTCACCTCTACATCAACACCGCATCGACAGGTGCAGGTGTAGTAACGAACACCAGGTCACCCGGAGTCTTAGTGCTGGTAACCTCTACCAATTCATTGTTAGTAATCGGTTGGAAACTAACTAATAAGTTATTACAATTGACTTGTTTAAACTCTATTTGCGAGAAGAATGAAGATATTGTGGACTTGAAGTACTGCATGCACGATGACACAACCTACGTTCTTGTCTCGCGATCAGAGCTTGGTATCGATGTATTTCGCTTGGACGACACCACTAGTGCTCTAATGCATATCAAGAATATCACGGTGTCATCATGTTCATGCACAATCCCTTATACATTGCAGAACACTAGTGAGAATAATACCCATGATAAAGAAAATTATATACTGTATATTGCCACGGGCAAATGCGCCACGTTGGTTGCTGTAGACACTGTTATTAGTCATATAATACAATAAATAAGTTAGTATACATAATGCATTGTTTATTCGCATTCTAACATCTTAAGTAGAAACACTATTTACTTTGCGTTTAAAAAATTTTGCTATTGTACGGTGATGATTTTTAGCATCATGATATCCTAGATCAAACAATTTTTGAACTTGTTGTGTATCACCTGTCAAGTGATAATGCATTAGTGGTTGACGACGAAATGACCAAGGAGCTATTTCTAATAATAATCCCCCATGTTCAAGTTTCTTGATGATGTTTGGTTTGCTGTTCCAATATACACCACTTCCACTTTCGTGAAGGATATGAACAGGAGCAGGTACATTATTCGACACACCACCAATTGTAGAGTTACTGTTGTTATTACCACTGCAACTGGTGTTGTTGTTGTTGTTATTTGTATTGTTGTTATTGGTGTTATTACCATGGTTAGTGTGATTATTGGTCCTTAAAGGTGTACCAAACGGCCGACCTGGAGTTCGTCTAGCTGGTGTTGGAGCTATGCTTGGCGCAGATTTCCACGTGTACTTGCTGGGTGTGTTCGCTTTTTCTGTATCCGATTTAATCGATTCATCAATATTAACCTCATCCATATCATAATATACCTCATTTAGCACATAATTCTCGTCAGTATCCGTGTCATCCTGACTATCGCATCTAGACTCTAAGTCTGAGTCTGAATCACTAGATACGGTGTCTGCTAATGGTGATGACAACTTGCTCATAACTGTTAATAGAGTATCATACCAATGTGTACTATCGGAGTCACTTGTGTGCTTATTAACGGATACAATGACAGGCGTCGACGGGATTGTATTCGCAGGAGAATGATTAACGATGTCATGAATAGCAGCATATGTAACTTTAGCTTGTGATGGTACGTGAGTTGCATCTATGGTGCTAGTAGAGGGCATGACATCATGTGACGTCGCAGTGGCAAGTATCGTATCTGTATTTACTTCCGCATTGTCATTACTGCTATTACATATGGTATCAAGACTTCCATTCTTATTAGTGATTCTTTTACGCAAAACTAGTGGCATTTTGTTCAATAAACTTTCTTGAAACTTTAACGGCAGCAAATTTATACATTTTCCTAGGGAATTAGACACGATTTCGGGCACTAATTTGTCAGTCATATTTTCTAATGCCTCAGTGACTTCTGATTTAATTGAAGCAATAACATGCGATGATACGGCGGCTGTAGACAAAATCCCTAGCTTTATCAGACCATATGGTTTGTCTGCTTTGGGCAACACGGTTAGATCTGACCTAAACGATGTAATACTTACGTTATCACTGTCGCGACTGTCAGCGCGAGCTCGGTTATGTGCGTGATCTGAATAAGTGTACAACTTACGCAATGATGGGTTGGTGTAGGCCAAAGTACTGGATACTTTGATTTCTTCATTTACCTCATTCTCATTGGAATTATTACGTAAATATTTTATAAAATTTCGATCAATAAACTTGGTTATACAGTTTGATCCAAGTAAAAGCATAGATGAAGCGACGCTCGATGTTGTAGATACCAAGGATTCCGTGAACAGCTTGCTCCAATAAGTCGATAACTTGGTGAGCTTCTTTATAGACCATTCTTGATGACCATTTTTACTATTTTTTTTAGAGAATTTATCAAAAAATATTTCTTCAGCAGTAGCTGATGTACCTATAAATCTTCTTACACCTGCTACATTTGTTAATCCGGCATCAACACATATCCAATTTCTATAATTAACAAATGGTTTGCCATTTAAAATGAATGGAATCAATGCGGAAGCAATAATACAATCAATTACATCATCGTTCGAATAAAATTTAGTAATTATTTCATCTCTTAAATATGGAATAAATAAATGATTTAAATCAATACGTGTAACTGAAATAGCCAATTTCCCCTCTAATGTTTTACTTAAATCAATTCCTTCAAATATATGATTAAAAACGTCACGAACACCTAAATCATACACAAAATATGCACCAAACAACCTATCTTTACAACAATTGGGACCTATGCTTAAGAGCACATTTAATGCATAAGACATATCAATACCAGCAGCAAGAAGCAATGCAGCCCACGAACCACCACTTGCTCCAGAAAAATGTATATTTTCCAGATTAAAATTCTCTTGCAGATACTTTGCCACCCCCATTTGATACGGGAATGATCCCGCAGAGACAGAGAATGTAATGTGGCGAGGCGACAAGGTTGGAGGAGGCTGTGTCGTAGAAGGATTGAGTGAATGACTCATTGTGTTATTCTCTAACGACACAGCGGGTATTCAATTTTCAATCTGGATTTTTTCAACAGATGAATCTTTCGGGCCGGGCAATACCAGTATGGTCTCTTTAATTACATCCTAGTATTCGATTACTACCAGTAATAATTTGTCTCATTTCCTTTCTTCATCCTAGCAGTTACTAAAATTGTAATCTGTTACTCACTCACTAAATATCATTTTCTTTCAAAGAGGTAACTGACAAGTATATTCATTTAAACACAAGTTTACAAGTTATGAATGTAACAACAATTTGACCCGTTTATATCTCAAATCTGAACTAGAACCATTCGTTAAAACTACATTTTTAGAATCGATATTAAGCGACCCTCTATGTTGATTATATGTCTCTAATTTTCCAACAATATTCATTTCATCACGGTAACCTCTTTTTTTTCTTACACTTAAAGCATCACTTTTATCGCTTACATTATTAAGAATAGGAAGAAAGCATTCATCGTAATAGTCCCATATTGCGGCTAAATCAAGAGCATTAATTTTACCTTCACTAAGTAGACTACATACAAAAATTAATGAGTAGGCATTACAACAAAATAATAAGAATAATAAATAAGAGTCGAAAATTACCTGTCCAAAGTCGCTTGTAAGGCTAAACCTACAGTAGTTTCTCTATAATATTCCATATTATATGCTTTCCTAGGATTGCCATTATCACTTCTATTACTACTTTCCGCTTTACCATCCCTAGAAACATCATTCAACTTACTTTCATCATTCAACTTACTTTCATCATTTAACTTACGTTTATTTCCTCTATTCTTGGGAGGTAAAGATTCTTTCACAGCGCTATTTATTACATCAATATTTTCTACATCACCATTTAATACAGTATCATTTCCCGATAAATACGTTAATTCAGCATCATGTATATTGCGATATAACTCCAATAACAGATTCGCGGTGATATCAGCACTTGCAAGGTTATTGACTGTACCGCTATCACTCATTGTTCCACTATTTCATTTTAATGTGATGATTAAAGTTTTCATTTCCGACTTTAAAGTTCCGAAATCGCCAATTTTTATCATCAGTTAATTAAAATCATTCATTTATCTAATAAATAAGAGTAACAAAGTAATTTCAAGCTTATATATTATTGCTGTTTCTATTTGTAATGTAGTTGGAAAACAAAAAATTTATAAAATATTAGTTACTTAATAAATTTTGAGAAATAAATCTCCAAAATATGACATAAATTAGTACTTAAACTATATTGTTCTCTCTAAATGGATCTTCTACAACAACGATCGATTTCATGAAATGCGGCCCATGAGGCTGCAATCGAAGAAAAAAGATAAAGATAAGGTAAATCTCGCTGGGATATTTGTTAGAATCGTCAACTAGGTGATCATAGGCACAAAAACCAGCAAGAAA
>JACCDO010388726.1_pt1 | contig 12577 bp, 9 predicted proteins | sample 7446101 | NCBI WGS metagenome assembly JACCDO01 (sample SAMN15323440, study PRJNA562643) | freshwater metagenome | isolation source: river surface water | place: USA:Blue River Watershed | collected 2017-08-16
CCAAAACGGCGCGTTGATCAACTGGCTCACCGTCGAGCAGAACGTCGCGTTGCCGCTCGAAGAACACAGCTCGCTCTCGCGCTCCGCGATCCAAGATCGCGTGCACGAAGTGCTGCGCATGGTGGCGTTGGACCACGCGAAAGAGCAGTTCCCGCCGAACATCAGCGGCGGCATGAAGCTCCGCGCGGGCCTAGCTCGCGCGCTCGTGACGCAACCCGAATACGTGCTCTACGACGAGCCCAACGCGGGCCTCGATCCAATCATTAGCCACCAGATCCATCAACTGATCGCAGAAGTGCGCGACCGCCTCGGAGTCACCGGGCTCATCGTCACCCACTCGCGCGCGTGCGCGACGCAGTGCGGCGACCGCATCGGCATCATCCAGAACGGCAAGATCGAGGTCGAAGGCACCGTCGCCGAGATGGTCGCGAGCGAACATCCGCTCGCGAAAGCGTTCCTCGGCGGAGGCTCGGACTGATCGCCATGCGCACGACTTCACAGAGACCACAGCCATGAAACGCATGCAACGCGACACGGTGCTCGGCATCGTGTTCTTCGGCACGATGGCATTCTTGCTCTGGGCCACGGTCAACCTGACCGATGTGTCCATGGGCAAGTTGCCGCCGCTGCAGGTCTACTTCGCCGACGCCGGCGGCATTCGCGTCGGCGACCCCGTGCTGCTGCTCGGCAAGCCCGTCGGCAAGGTGTCGCAGATCGACTTCGTTCGCGAACGCGCGAAGGACCGCATGCGCATCACGCTGATCGCGCAAGAGGACCTCGCGCTGACGCAGAAGGCGACGATCCAGATCCAGGACAGCGGCGTGCTCGGCGGCAAGCAGGTCTACGTCGATCCAGGCCAGGGCCCGGCGATGCCGAGCGGAACCGAGATCGTCGGAACGACGTCGGGCAACGCGCTCGCATCCGCTGGCAAGTTCTTCGACGGCGAAGGGCCGAGCGGCAAGGAACTGAAGGATGCACTGTCCGAGATCCGCCTGTTCTTCCAGAACCTCAACAACCCGGAGACCTCTTCGGTCGGCGCGTTGATCAATCGCCGCGACCTCTACGACGAAGTCGAGACCGCGGCGAAGAGCGTCAACCGCTTGCTCGATGCGGTGAAGAACGGCGAAGGCTTCCTCGGCAGCATCATCATGAACAAGACGTTGCGCGACGACGCGTCGCGCTTCGTCGCCAACCTCGCGACGGTGAGCGAGCAGCTGAACCGCACCGACAACGCGCTCGGTCGCTTGCTCAACGACAAGGAGATGTCGAACCAGTTGGCAAGCCTCGCCTACAACCTCGACGCGATCGCATCGCGAGCCGCAGATGGCAGAGGCGTGATCGGCAGACTCGTCAACGACGAGGCGCTCGCGACGCAGCTATCCACTGCGATCGAGTCGCTCGCCAGCGTGATGCAGAAGGCCAACGATCCCGAGGCGGGAGCCGTCGGCGCAGCGCTCGGCGATCAGGGCCTCAAGGAAGACCTTCGCGCCGTCGTCGCCAACCTGCGTTCGGTCACGAACAAGATCGACGAAGGCAAGGGCATGCTCGGCGTGCTGATCAACGACGAGGAGATGGGCATCCGTCTCCGCCGAATCCTGACGCAGGTCTCGCGCGCGCTCGAAGATGCGCGCGAAGCCGCCCCGATCGGCAACTTCGTGCAGGTGCTGTTCGGCGCGTTCTGATCGCGGCCGCTACTTCGACAGCCCGCGCGCGGCGAGCATCTGCTCGACGTACTTGGCGATCACATCGACTTCGATGTGGATGGGATCGCCAGCCTTCAAGGCCCCGAGGGTCGTGACCTGAGCGGTGTGCGGGATCACCCAGATGCGCACCACGTCGCCATCGAGGCCGGCGATCGTCAGCGACACGCCGTCGAGAGTGATCGAGCCCTTCTCGACGCAGTAGCGGCGCAGCGCATCCGGCACCCGGACGGAAAACGTGCCGCCCTGCTGCGGGTCGATGGTCTCTACGACGGATCCCACGCCGTCGACATGGCCCTGGACCATGTGCCCGCCGAGGGGGTCGCCAGCCCGCAGCGCCCCTTCCAGGTTGAGGCGACGCCCCGGCTTCGCCTGGCCGAGCCACGTCCGGTCCAGGGTCTCGGGCGACAGGTGAAAGCGCGCAGTGCCCCGATCGAGCGCCACAACGGTGCAGCAGACCCCGGACAGCGCGATGGAATCCCCGATGCGGAAGGCTCCCGGCAAGTCGCCGAGCCGGACCTCGAGGTCGAGACCGGTGCCCGCGACGCTGCTACCTGCTACCGTTCCAACCGCGGCCACCAGACCTGTGAACATGCGGGCGCACGGTAGCGAGCAGCATCCGAGGATCCAGGCGCGGACCGCCCGCCAGCCGACGCGCCGGCTCGAAAGAACGACAGGTTCCGCGTCGCCAGCCCCAACCGCTGCTTGACCACCTAGGGGGTCGCCCCTACTCTCCCCCACCCTTTCTTCGCGGCCAAGCACCGTGTTCAGCGCCATCTTGACGCTCTTTCCAGGAGCCATTCGGCCCTACCTGGATGAGAGCATCCTCGGGATTGCGCAAGCACAAGGAAAGCTCGGGATCGAACTCATCGATTTCCGTGCGTTCACGACGGACCCGCACCGAACGGTCGACGATCGACCGTTTGGCGGCGGTCCCGGGATGGTGCTGAAGCCCGAACCGATCTTTGACGCCATCGAGGATGCGGAAGCCCGTCACGGGGCATTCCACAAAATCCTGCTCTGCCCCCGCGGCAAGACCTTCACGCAGCAACGCGCACGAGAGCTCTCCAAGATGGAGCGCCTTCTGTTCGTTTGCGGCCGCTACGAGGGTTACGACGAACGCATTCGCCAGGGCATGACCTTCGAGGAGATCTCCCTCGGCGACTTCATTCTCGCCGGCGGCGAGCTTGCTGCGATGGTCGTGCTCGAAGCAGCGGTGCGTTTGATCCCGGGGGTTCTCGGCTGCGCACAATCGCCGGAACTCGAGTCGTTCGAATCCGAACTTCTCGACTACCCGCAATACACGCGGCCACGGAGCTACCGGGGCATGGAAGTGCCGCCCGTTCTGCTGTCTGGCGATCACGCCCAGGTGGCGAAGTGGCGGCTCGAACAGTCCCGCATCCTCACGGCGCGAAAACTCTCTGACAGTAGTTCCCCTGACCCAACCGGCTCCACGGACCCAACAGGTCCCAACAACCAAACCGGGATTGGCTCGCAGGCCGCAAGGCGCGGCAGCGATCGCAATCCAAAGGCGTAGACGACGATGAACACCCTGCGGCAGCTCGAAATCGAGAACATGAAGGCGACGGTCCCCGACTTCGGTGTCGGCGACACGGTCGATGTCCACTATCTGATCAAGGAAGGTGACAAGGAGCGCGTTCAGCTCTTCTCGGGCACCGTGATCGCGATCACCGGCCGCGGCATCCGTCGCAGCTACGTCGTCCGCCGCATCGTCGCGGGCGAGGGTGTCGAGCGCCGCTTCCCGCTGCACTCGCCGCGCGTCGCCGACGTGAAGGTGCACAGCCGCGCCAAGCCGCGTCGCGCCAAGCTCTTCTACCTGCGCGAGCTCGAGGGCAAGGCCACCCGCCTCAAGCCCAACATGGGCAAGCTTCGCTTCCCGCGCTCGCAAAAGAGCAAGGCCGGGAAGGCGAAGCAGGACGCCTGACCCGCCGGACCGCAAGTAGACTTCTGGTTCATCGGCCGATCGGCCGATACCCCCGGGAATCGCGATCGCATCGCGATTCCCACGTGAGAGTCCACCCAGCGCGCCGAGCGATCGCGTCCGGCGCGAACCCACCATGCTCGAGAACGCTCGCCGCCAGGCTTTCCTGGTTCTGCTGACGATCGTCGGCGCCCTGATCTGCTCCCTCATGCTGAAGCCCGGCCTCGGCATGGACCTTAAGGGCGGCAACCAGTTGATCTACGAGGTGCCGGAAGAGGTCATGGCCAAGCTGGTCGCGGCCGAACGCACCTCGCCGGACGCTGTGATGGAGCACACGGTCCGCATCGTGCGCGAGCGCATCGATCCGAGCGGCGTGCTGGAAGCGCTGGTCTCGCGTCGCGGCCAGAACGGCATCCTGATCGAACTGCCCTATCGCGAGAAGGCAGAGCTCGACCAGATCAAGGCCCGCATCACCAGCCTCGGCAAGCTGGAGATGCGCATCGTCGCCTACGAGGGTTGGGCGCAGGACGACGTGAAGTTCGACCTGGCAGGCGAGAAGCGCCGGCTCGAAGACTGGCTCAAGACCGGCGGAAAGGAGTTGGTGCTCGAGAACTACAAGAACATCGAGCGCTTCAACGAGTCGCCGAACACGGGCCCGCTCGCGTTCGGCAAGATCCAGTGGTATCCGCACCTCGTCGAGCCGCAGCTCTCCAACAAGAAGCTGTGGAACCTGCCGATGTCGATGGGCCAGAGCGCCGATGGCGTGCAGCCCCTCTCGGCTTCAGTGGTCGCAGTGTTCGACCAAACGGCCGACTTCAACGGCGGCGTGGTTCCTGAGGCCAAACAGAAGGAGGAGCGTCCGTTCCTGCTTGAGTTCGTCGCGCTCAACATGAAGGAGCAGCACTTCCGCGGCGAAGACCTCGACCCGAGCGGCGTTGCCCCGGGCGTTTCGCAGGATGGCCGCCTCGCGGTGCACTACAAGGTCCGCGACAACCTCAGCTCCAAGTATGGCGACTGGTCTGGCAAGTACAAGAAGAAGCACAGCGCTATCGTCCTGAACGGCGTCGTCCGCTCGGCCCCCTACTTCGTCGAGCGCATCCCGGGCAACGGCCAGATCAGCGGCAACTTCTCGCAGCAAGAAGTCGACGAGTTGGTCAAGGTGCTGCGCACCGGCTCGCTGCAGGTTGAGCCGCAACTGCTGAGCGACCGCACCGTCGGTCCGACGCTCGGCGCGCGTTCGCTGAAGCTCGGCGAGATCTCGCTGATCGCAGGCACCGTCGCGGTGTTCGCGTTCATGCTCTGGTACTACAAGCTCGCCGGCATCGTCGCGTGCATCACGCTCGTGCTGAACGTCTTCCTGCTGTGGGCCGCAGTGCTCTTCATGCAGGCGACGATCACGCTGCCGGGCCTCGGCGGCATCGTCCTGACGATGGGCATGGCAGTCGATGCCAACGTGCTCATCTACGAGCGCATCCGCGAAGAGGCGGACCGCGGCAAGGACATGCTGCGCGCGGTGCGCGCAGGCTTCGAGCGCGCGATGAGCGCGATCCTCGACTCCAACATCACGACGTTCTTGACGGGCCTCGTGCTCTACAACGTCGGTGTCGGCCCGGTGCGCGGGTTCGCAGTCACGCTCATGGTGGGCATCGTCACGACGGTGTTCACGCAGTTCTTCGTGACGCGCCTGTTGTTCCACTACCTCCTGGTGAAGGAGAAGCTGAAGGACTTCAAGGTCCGCCGCCTCCTCGCTCAGCCGACCTTCGACTATCTGCGCCACGGCAAGAAGTGCGTGACGGCGAGCGTGTTGTTCATTGTCGGCGGCCTCGCCTACACGATCTGGGGAGTGCCTTCCGAGGTCTCGCTCGGCATCGACTTCAAGGGCGGCGCCAACCTGCAGATGCTGCTCAAGGAGCCCACGGACCGCGAAGCGATCGTGGCGCGGCTTGAAGGCGACGCAGAGTTCAAGCGCGACTTCCGCAACTTCACGGTCAACACGATCGAGGCCACCGAAGACGGCAAGGCAGCGTCCTTCAACATCCGCCTGAAGCTGACCGACACGATGCGCGAGCTGATCGAGCAGCAGCGCAAGGATTGGCGCGAAGCGAAGAAGGCGGCAGACGCCGAAGGGAAGCCGCAGCCAGAGCCGTATGCGGCCCCCTACCTCGCGATGATGCGCCGCATCTTCTCGGACGACCTCGTGAAGCCCGCTTACAGCGGCGCTGAGGTCTTCCCAGGCGTGAACAACGATGCGTTTGCGCAGGTCAACCTGCACTTCCAGACGCCAGTCGCGGTGCAGAACCTGCAGACGCTCCTCGCCAAGGTGAAGGTGCCGCTCGCGAAGGTCAGCGTGGCGAACGATCCCGCGGCGACGCAGTCGAAGGACCTCTTCGTCGAGTGGACCACGGTCCCGAGCACGCAGAAGTCCGAAGTGTTCGACTACATCCGCGAAGCGATCGCGAGCGCCAAGCCTGATGACGCTCTGAAGGACGCAGCGGGCCAACCGGTCAAGCTGTCGGATCCGTTCCCTGAGGCCGAAGAGATCCAGGGCCGCATGGTCGGCGAGCTTCGCAACGCAGCGATCGGCGCTTTGATCCTGTCGTGGGCGCTGATCATCTTCTACCTGCGCGTGCGCTTCCACGAGTACAAGTACGGCATCGCAGCCGTCGCGGCGCTCGTGCACGACGTGCTCGTGGCGCTGGTCGCGGTCGTGGTGGTCAACCGCTTCGGCATCGTCGACGCAGAGATCAACCTCAACATGATCGCCTGCTTCCTGACGATCATTGGTTACTCGGTCAACGACACGATCGTCATCTTCGACCGAATCCGCGAGAACATCACTGAGCAACACAAGCTCGGCGGGCATGTGTCGCTGCGCGACATCATCAACCTGTCGGTCAACCAGACGATGTCCCGCACGATCCTGACGACCGGCGTCACGCTGTTCGTCGTGCTCGCGCAGTTCCTCGTCAACTGGGGCACGGGCTCGGACCTCGAGACCTTCGCCTTCGGCATGCTGATCGGCATGATCAGCGGCACCTACAGCACGATCTTCATCGCTGCGCCGGTGCTGACCTGGATCGCGAAGCGCTACCCCGCCTCGGCTCTGCCTGAGGCCCCCGTCGACGAGACCGTCGACGCGCCCGCCGCCGCGCAGTGACGGCGACCCGCGCGCCGCGCTCCCTTGAGCTGCGGCGCGCCTCCCCTGTGCGCCGCTCCCCCATGCGGCGCTGCTCCTCATGGACATGCAGCACGGAATCGCGCGGTTCCCCGACCACCTCCAGGGATTCGACCTGCGCTCGATGCCGGTGCTGCGCACCGATGTGCTCGTCATCGGGGGAGGCATTGCTGGCGCGAGCGCTGCGCTTCACGCAGCCGAGGCCGGCGCCGAGACGCTGCTTCTAGCGAAGGCTCCGTTCGAGGAGACGAACACGGCGTGGGCGCAGGGTGGCATTGCCGCTGCGCAACGGGCAGACGACAGCCCCGCACTGCACGTCGCGGACACGCTGACCGTCGGCGCAGGCCTCAGCGATCGCGCCGTCGTGCAAAGCGTTGTCGGCGATGCGCGCAACGCGCTGCGCTGGCTGCAAGCGCTCGGCACGCAGTTCGACCGCGAGAACGGCGAACTCGCGCTGTCCCGCGAAGGCGGGCACACCCGCCACCGCGTGGTGCACGCCGGCGGCGATTGCACCGGAGCAGAGATCCAGCGCGCGCTGGTCGACTCGCTGATGCGCCATGAACGCATCACCGTTCGCACGCCGGCGTTCGTGCGCGACCTCGTGGTGTCCGAAGGCCGCTGCGTCGGCGCCATCGTCCAGATCGATGGCAACGAACTCGCGGTCGAAGCGGGCGCGGTCATCATCGCCACTGGCGGCGCGGGCCAGATCTACCGCGAGACAACGAACCCGACCGGCGCGAGCGGCGATGGCCATGCGCTGTGCTTCCGCGCTGGCGCACGGATCTCGGACTGCGAGTTCGTCCAGTTCCATCCCACCACGCTCTACATCGCAGGCGCGTCGCGCTTCTTGATCAGCGAAGTGGTGCGCGGCGCGGGCGCCGTGCTGCGCGATCGCAACGGGCACGCGTTCATGCAAGGCGCGCATCCGATGGCGGACCTCGCCCCGCGCGACGTCACCAGCCGCTGCATCCTCGACCGCATGGTCGCCACCGGCGACACCAACGTCTACCTCGACCTGCGCCGCGTCGATGGCGATGCCGCGAAGCGATTCCCGTCGATCGCCAAGATCTGCAGCGCGTTCGACATCGACATCCGCAGCGACATGATCCCGGTGCGCCCAGGCGCGCACTACATGGTCGGCGGAGCCGTCACCGACCTCGACGGCCGCACTTCGGTTCCTGGCCTCTTCGCCGCGGGCGAAGTGGCGAGCATCGGACTGCATGGCGCCAACCGTCTCGCCTCCAACTCGCTGCTCGAAGGAGCGGTGCTCGGTCGCCGCGCAGGCCTCGCAGCCGCAAACGAATCGCGCAACTCTGGCGCCAAACTGCCCCGCGTCGCGAATGGCGCGACGCCCGTCGACAACCCGCCGCGGCTCCAGTTCGACGACTTGCTCTACTCGCTGAAGAGCCTGATGTGGCGACAGGTCGGATTGCGTCGCACAGCCGAAGGCCTCGTCGACGCGCGCCAGCGCATCGCGTTCTGGCACCACTACCTCCAGCGCGCTGCGACCAAAGATCGCCGCGTCTACGAACTCTCCAACATGCTGACCGTCGCAGCCCTCGTCACCGAGGGCGCCTGGCTGCGCGCCGAGTCGCGCGGCACGCACTTCCGCGACGACTGCCCCACGCGAGACGACAAGGCGTTCTGCCGGCGGATCTTCCTGCAGCGGGGCGCGGATGGTCAGATCGTGGCTGAGCAAGGCGCCTCCACTGCGCCGACGGACCAAGAAGCTTGACCACCCCACAAGATCTCGCGCGCGACTACAGCGCGGGCCATAGCACCGAGGCCGTGTTGTTCGGCGTCGTCGCTCACGGCGAGCAGCGCACCGCGGCCGAAGCGCTGCACGAACTGCAGTTGCTCGCAACGACGGCGGACTACGTCGTCGCCGGCTGCATGGTTCAGCACCGTCGCCACCCCGATCCGCAGACCTACCTCGGCGCGGGCAAGCTCGCAGAACTCGCCGAAGTCGTGAAGCTCGCGCGTTCGGGCGCCGTGATCTGCGACGACTCGTTGACGCCAAACCAAGCGAAGAAGATCGAAGCCGCGGTCGGCGTCCCGGTGCTCGATCGCAGCGAGTTAATCTTGCAGATCTTCTCGATGCACGCGCGCACTCCGCAGGCGCGCCTTCAGGTCGAACTGGCCGCGCTGCAGTACGAGATGCCGAGATTGCGCCGCAAGTGGACCCACCTTGAGCGCCAACGCGGCGGCATCGGCGTTCGCGGCGGCGCAGGCGAGAAGCAGATCGACGTCGACCGCCACATGCTGCGCGAGCGCATCTCGTCGGTCGCGCGCGAGATCAAGCGCATCGAACAGCACAAGGTGCGCGAGGTTGCGTCTCGCCCCGACCTCTTCACTGTCGCGCTGGTCGGATACACCAACGCGGGCAAGTCATCGCTGATGAACCGGCTGTGCGACGCGGGCGTGCTCGCAGAGAACAAGCTGTTCTCGACGCTCGACACGCGCACGCGGCCATGGCGATTGCCCGGCGGTCGCACGATCCTGTTGACCGACACCGTCGGCTTCATCAAGAAGCTGCCGCACGAGTTGGTCGCGAGCTTCCACGCGACGCTCGAAGAGGCGCTCGCTGCGGATCTGCTGCTCGTGCTGGTCGACGGCAGCTCGCCGGATGCGACCGAGCAACTGACGACCGTCAACGAAGTGCTCGAGTCCCTCGGCGCAGCCGACCTCGCGCGCATCACAGTGCTCAACAAGCTCGACCTCATCGAGGATCGCACCAAGCTCGCGGAGCTTTGGCAGCAAGACGCGCAAGCGGTCGCGATCTCCGTCCATTCGGGCGAAGGCCTCGACGCGCTCAACGCCGCGATCCAAGATCGCCTGTCGGACGTCGAGAACCGCTGCGCGCTGATGGTGCCGCACACGGCCGGCGGCTTGCTCGCGCACATCCGCGAGAAGGCCACGGTGATCAGCGAGTTCTACACGCAGCAAGGCTGCTTGATCGAAGTGCAGGCATCGCCAGCGCTGCTCGGCCGCCTGATCTCCGAAGGCGCTCGCTATGCCGAGGCCGAGGACCTGCCCGAAGGCGTGAAGGGGATCGAGATCCCCGACGACGAACCACCGGCCGGCAAACAGGCCTGAGCGAGCTGCTCAGGCCGCTGGTCACTTCAGGCGACGGGCTGCCTTAGGCCGCTGGGAAGCTCAGGCGACTGGCAACCTCAGGCCACTGGGAACATCGCGTCGAGTTCACTCATCAGCTCGGGCGCAACCGCGAGGTCGACGGCCTTCAGGTTCTCCTTCAGCTGATCCTTCGTGCGCGCGCCGACGAGCACAGCGGCGACGTGCGGGTTCTGCAGGCAGAACGCGAGCGCGAGGTTCGACGGCAGCATCCCGTGCTTCTCGGCGAGCTGCTTGAAGGCCTGCGCCTTCTGCAGCTTGTCGTCCGTCAGGTAGTCCTTCACCTGCTTGTTCACGCGATCGTCTGCGCCGCGCGAGCCCTCGGGCGGCGGCTGCCCAGGCAGGTACTTGCCCGACAACACGCCCTGCGCCATCGGCGAGTAGCAGATCTGGCCGAGGCCCAGCTTGGCGGCTTGCGGCGCGATGTCGCGCTCGATGCCGCGCGCGAACAGGTTGTATTCGGGTTGGTTGCTGATCGGCGCGTAGAGGCCGTGCTTCTCGCACAACGCGACAGCATCCGCGATCTGCTGCGCGGTCCAGCTCGACGTGCCCCAGTAGAGCACCTTGCCTTGCCGCACGAGGTGATCCATCGCGCGCACGGTCTCGAGCAGCGGCGTCTCCGGGTCGTAGCGATGGCACTGGTAGAGGTCGATGTAGTCGACGCCGAGCCGCTTCAGTGACCCATCGCACGCTTCGAGCACGTGCTTGCGCGACAGCCCCTTGTCGTTGACGTCGTCCGACAGCGGGAAGAAGCACTTCGTCGCGAGCACGAGGCAGTGACGCGGCAGTTCCTTGATCGAAGCGCCGAGCGCCAACTCCGCGACGCCGTGCACGACCTCCTTCTTCTTGCCGCGCTTGTAGACGTCCGCCGTGTCGAACAGGTTGACGCCGAGTTCGAACGCCTTCTGCACGAGCGTCGAGCTCGAGTCCTGCTCCAACGTGTTGCCGAGCGTGAGCCACGAGCCAAGGCCCGCGACGCTGACTTTGAGGCCGGAGCTACCGAGGTTGCGATACTTCATGTGCGTGTGTTGGTTGCGCTGCGCTGCGATTGCTAGCGCGGAGTAGTGCGGAGGATCACTTCGATGTCGTGGCGCGCTCCCGGAGCGAGCACCATCGCGTCCTCGCGAACGCAGGCCTGCTCGATGCAGACCATTTTGTCCCACTCGTCCGCTGCGAAGTCCGACATCTCGGCGGCCTTCTGCTGGCCCGGATGCCAGACAAGCGTCGAACGGAGCCCGCGCTTCTCGATCTCGATGCGGCGACCCATCGTCGGATCGTCGAGCACGACCTTGGAGTCCGTGCCGTGGAAGAACCGCTCCGACTCGCCGGTGATGCGCACCGGTTCGTTGCCGTGCGCGTGGCGCGCTCCACCTTGAAGGTGATCGCAATACTCCGCGCCTTCGAGACCATGGATCGCGACCTTCGTCACGTCGCCGACCGCCAAGTAGGTGTGCAGCGAGAACTCGAACGGCCACGCCGCGTCGCCGCGGTTCTCGATCGATGCTTGGATCCGCAGTTCGTCGCCGAAGTGCGCCTGGAGCTTCAGCCGGAACGGGTGATCCCATTCCTTGCGCGTCTTGCTGCTGTCCTCGACCTGCATCGCGATGCGGCCGCTTGCGAGATCGGTCTCGCCTTCGCTGACCTTCCAATCGCGCCGACGAACGACGCCGTGCGCCTTGCCGACTCCGCGCGGGTCTTCGCCAAACCATGGGAAGATCACGGGGATGCCGCCGCGGATCGGCTTGCCCGCCTCGAAGCGGCTGTTCTTGCTGACGAACAGAACGTCGCGCCCATCGTTCCCGCGCCATCGCAGGATTTGCGCGCCTTGGGTGCACATCTCGCCGCGTGCGGTGCGCACATATTGCAGATCGTCAGCCATGTCTCAGTATCGCTCGCGACTTCACGTCGTGCGGTCTTGGAATGCAGGATCCAACGCGATGCCAAGCCCAGGCCCAGTCGGCAGCACGAGATTGCCGCTGCCATCGAGAGTTGGCGCGCCGACGAACGGAGCGAATCCGTGCGCGAAATCTCCGATCGGCGGATCGTGCAGCACTTCGACGTACGGCACATCCGGGGCCGCCGCGCATGCGTGCAAGTGCGCGATCGTTCCAATGCCGCGCCCGCCATGGTGTGGCGCGATTCGCGCACCATGTTGCCGCGCGAGAGCGAACGCGCGCCGCAAACCAGTCAATCCATCCACCATCATCGCGTCGGGTTGCACGATGTCGTACGGCGCGAGCGCGAGCATCGGCGCGTACTCCTGCAGGCGCAGGTTCTCGCCGCCAGCGATCGCGATCGCGACTTCCTCGCGCAACCGCCGCAGTTCGACATACGCGTAGCGCGGCAGCGGCTCTTCGAGCCATGCGACGCCGCGCTGCTCCAACTCCTTCGCCGTCTCGAGCGCGCGCGCGTAGTCCCATCGCACGCCGGGCTGCCAATCCCCTAGCGACTGCGCTTGGTTGGCGTCGCACAGGATCGTCATCGACGCGCCGACGCGCTTTCGCACGGCATCGACGATTGCGAGGTCTTCGCGCATCGACGCGGAGTGGAGCCGCAGCTTGATCGCGGCAAATCCACGCTGCTGCAGCGACGCGGCAAGCTCCGCTCGTTCGTCCGGCGCGCCGAGAC
>JACCDO010299431.1_pt1 | contig 12576 bp, 6 predicted proteins | sample 7446101 | NCBI WGS metagenome assembly JACCDO01 (sample SAMN15323440, study PRJNA562643) | freshwater metagenome | isolation source: river surface water | place: USA:Blue River Watershed | collected 2017-08-16
AGTGGGATTATTCCCAGGTATACGTTTGCCAATTGTCCCGAACTTACAACGGTTCCAGACACTTGCCGTGCGACACAAATTGGCGAAGGAGTGTTCTTAGATTGCGTCAAACTGTCATCTATACAACCGTTGATTACTGAAATAATTTCGATTACAGCCTTTAAAGGATGCACTGTATTGACGTCGGTGTATATGCCCAAGATAACGACCATATCAGCATCAGCATTTGATGGATGTAATGCGTTGAAAAACATCTACATAAACAGTGCGATAAGTATAACAGGCGACCCGTCCGCGTTTTTAGGTTCATCAAAACTGAACGATTTTTTTATTACCACTGACAATGCGACTACATTATCATCAAAGTTGAACGCACTCGCAACCAACACGACCAATCTAACTGCCAATCGCATTCGTATGGAATATAATCCGACATCCAAATCCGCCACGGGAGATATAGTGCTAACACACAGTCCCGCAATTGACGCAACACAATACAGCGAATTGCTAACCACATTTACTGGGGCGGAACCAACCACGGGAATTCACAAGACTATATATGACAATTTGAATGGTATCAAAACGGGTTTACTATTGAATGCGTATAATGCCAATTCAGAATTAGACGCAAATTATTCCGACGTTTCTTTCAATTTGGCACCGCATTACAAGAATTTCAATACTTATATAAACACCGCAAGCACATTTGTTCCGGGAGCAACTACACAACCAGACACAACGGAACTTATAATGACATTTGTAAATGGCACATTTAGCAAACGCATCGTGTATAAAATCAATAAATAATCTATCTCTCTATCTTAGTTGATATATGTCCTTATTCAAAGATATGATGATGCGGAAACCGGAACCGTGTAAAATCCAGGAATTTGATTTGTGGACTGTATCCGACAATGGCCATACAGTAGACGTTCGCGACGCCAGAGAAGAGAAATCCATTGACATTGAGAGAATTAAACGTCGTTTGAACGCACCACGTTCCGTAAAACCTGATGTTCCAGAGGAAGAACCAGAACAACCAACCAAATCCGCAACCAAAACCGGGGTCAAAGTCAAAATGCCGGCGAAGCTGACCGAAGGTGTAATACCCAAACCGAGAACCAAGCGAAACACCGCAGTGAAACCCGTGCTGCTCACCGAAGCAAATATCAAGAAACGTGTCCCGAAACCCCGTGAAAAGGTCATTTACAAGACATCGTCGTATTATATGAATAACCGCAAAATCAGTATTGAAAAGATAAACAATCTACTTAATAAATACCACGGCGCTCTCAATGTGGAAGAGAAAGAAGGAGAGAAGGGCGAATTTGATTTAATGACCCATCAGAAAGTCGTCCGTGATTATTTGAATTTACTGACACCGTATCGCGGTCTCTTATTGCTCCACGCACTCGGTTCGGGAAAGACGTGTACATCAGTGGCGATTGCCGAAGGAATGAAATCAGACAAACAGATTTATATAATGACACCGGCATCTCTCAAAATGAACTTTTTCAGTGAATTGAAACGTTGTGGCGACCCCTTATTTCGTAAAAACCAATTCTGGGAATTTGTCACTACCGAAGGACAACCCGAGTATGTGGAACTTCTCTCCAAAACTCTCTCTCTACCTCGTGAATTTATAGAGACACATCGCGGTGCATGGATGGTGGATGTCAGCAAAGAGACGAATTTTCCCGATTTGACACCGAATGAGCAGGCGATAATAGACGACCAATTGAACGCAATGATACGCAGCAAATACAAGGATATCAATTACAACGGTCTCAATATGACCAAAATCAATGAACTCACACACGACCAAACGCGAAACCCATTTGACCATTCCGTTGTTGTGATTGACGAGGCACACAATTTCGTCAGTCGGATAGTCAACAAAATCAATAAACCGAAAACCATTCCGAATATTCTCTATGAGCTGTTGATGAGTGCGACAGATGTTCGCATTGTTATGCTTACCGGGACGCCGATTATCAATTACCCCAACGAAATCGGTATTCTCTACAATATCCTGCGCGGATATATCAAGACGTGGACATTCCATATTACGATAACCAGCGAAACCCGAATGAAAGTCAGTCAGGAAGAAATCAAGAAACTACTGAATGCGAATGGAATGAATACATATGATTATTTGGAATACAGTGGCGACAGATTGACATTGACACGCAATCCATTCGGGTTCGTGAATGTCGCGACAAAAGGTGGGGCGTATGCAGGAGTGCGATTGGACGAAACGGGCAATTTGAGTGATGCCGATTTCAAGAGTGAGATTATTCGGATTTTGGGGACGGAGCACATCAAAGTCGCCGACAGGTCAATTAAAATAGATAATTTCAAAGCGCTGCCAGATACAAAGGACGAATTTCTGAATATGTTTATTGACGAGGAGGAAGCGGCAGTCAAAAACGACAATTTATTCAAACGCCGGATTTTGGGATTGACATCGTATTTTTACAATACACAGGAGAACCTGTTGCCGACAATCATCCAGTCGGAAGCTGGGTCAAATTACAATTTGGTTGCCGCTGAAATGAGCGAATTCCAATTCAGCGAATACGAGAGAATTCGCAAAGATGAAGCGGAACAAGAGAAGCGAATGCGACAACACAAAGCGAAGCAGAAACCCGATGAATTATATCAAATGAATTCCACATATCGTATTTTCTCTCGTGCCTGCTGTAATTTCGCATTTCCCAAACCGCCGGGACGTCCAATGCCTGATGTCAAAGAGGTGGATGAAGCGTCGTTGGATTCCGTTCCCAAAGATGTTGTGGATGATTATGCCGATGCCGAGGATGTGGAACCGGGAGAGACGCGCGATTATATGGAGAGAATACAAATCGCAATGAAATTCTTATCGGACAATCCCGACGAATATTTGTCTCCCGAAGCGCTGGAAAAATACAGTCCGAAATTCGCCCGGATATTGGAGAATTTGACTGATGCCGATAATCTCGGTCTCCATTTGATATACAGTCAATTTCGCACAATTGAAGGAATTGGGATTTTGAAATTGGTGTTGGAAGCGAATGGATTTGCCGAATTCAAAATTCAGAAAGCAGCGAAAGATGATTGGCAAATTGTGGAATTGGAAGAGGACAAGGATAAACCCAAATTCTTTTTGTATACGGGAACCGAGAGTGTGGAAGAGAAGGAAATCCTGCGAAATATATACAACAGTCAGTGGGATTTCGTCCCACATTCCATAGTTGCCAAAATGAAAGAGAAGGCGGAGAATAATATGATGGGAGAGATTGTCAAAATAATGATGATTACCTCCTCGGGTGCCGAAGGTATCAATTTGCGAAATACGCGATTTGTTCACATTGTGGAACCTTACTGGCATATGGTGCGCTTAGACCAAGTGGTAGGACGCGCACGTCGTCTCGGAAGTCATTTGGATTTACCCGAGGAAATGCGAACTGTCAAAGTATTCCTATATATTGCCACGTTAAGTGAGGCACAGAGCAAAAACGAGAAAAACAAAGAGTTGATTATTCGCGACGTCAGCAAATTGGACAAGAAGACGCCACTGACTACCGATGAGTCGTTATATGAAATATCTCGTATCAAGGACAGTATCAATTCCCAATTAATCACCGCGGTCAAAGAGAGTGCGATTGATTGTTCTCTCTATTCGGGAAGCAGCAAGGAGAAACTGGTCTGCTACGGATATGGAAATATCAAATCTGACCAATTCGGAACATTCCCGTCTATTGAAATTGACCAACATCAGAAAGAGGAATTGAATGTCAAAGAGAAGAAGGTGCGGATGCGTAAATTACAAGTTGCCGGTGTGGATTATGCGTATGACCAAACGGGCAATCGCGTATATGATTATGAGAGTTTTATGAAATCCAATAAAAATCTGGTTCTACTGGGGAAACTGGATAATAATGGAAAAGTTGTGCCTGTTGACGAGTAATTTCATATTTTTATTTCTAAAAATATGATTGGTTATCATAAGGTTTGTATTTGTATTATTATATGGTTTCTATACTACCAGGAACTGAATAAAAAAGTTCATTTTGGGCTTCAAAAAATTTTTTTGGTTTTTGGACATTTATAAATGTCCAATTTTCACTTTGCAAATTTTCAAGTCAAAATCGGTGTTTTTTATATTTTTACAAAATCAGTGTTTTCAAACTGTTATTGATTATGGTGTCATTTTAATCAGTTGTTAATCAGTTTATTTTTATGCAGTCAAACAGGATGTCTAATCAAACGTCGACATTATAATACACTTGATTTTCGGCGATTTATGAGATTTGTTAGCATATATGGTTTGGTAAATTATCGCATTTGAAATTTATGGTAAGAAAAATACGCGATACCCCCTATATTTGGTTAAAATATCTCCATATTTAGGCGTAATTTAAAAAAGTCAGTAAGGAGTTTGTATCCAGAAAATACTATTTTATTACCATATCAGTCTCTCCATTTATCCGGTGTAAATCGGCGCCGCCGAGAAATGGATATAAAACCATATCTATATAGAATATACTATGAAATATACTATATATTCAATTGTGTGCAAGGATGGTTCTACCGACTATACATATGTTGATTATACACGAAATTTTTCAAATATAAAATATCATCACAAACAGAATTTGCTGCGCCACACAGGGATATTGTATGACCATATACGTGAATTTGGTGGATGGTCTAATTGGGAAATGAATAAGTTGGAAATGTGTGATGATATATCGGTTGCCAAAACCATTGTTCAGCGCTATAAATCTGGTTTATCAAATACAAATAATGACATCAAACTGACTGTTGTATATAATTGTGATATATGCGAATTTGAATGTTATAAAAAGTCTGATTTTGACCGTCATACAAGTTCTATCAAACACAAGCGACTTACGTCAACAACACCAGAAAATAATGAGTTGACTGAAATCTCAAATTTTATGAAAGAAATTTTCAAGAGTAATCAGGAACTAATAAAAAGTAATCAGGAACTACAACAACAAGTTATAGAATTATCTACTAAGCAACCTATCCAGCAGATAACTAACAATATTGTTCAGCAGAATACCCAGAATAATTCATTCAATATCCAGGTATTCCTGAATGAAACGTGTGGTGAGGCATTCAATTTATCGGATGTTCTGAAATCAATGGTAATTACTAATGAAGACCTCGTTTATAATACTCAGGTTGGTTTCGTGAAGGGAATGACTGCTATTATCAAACGTGAGATGTGTGATAAAATACCATTGGTAAAACGACCGGTTCACTGCACAGATTTGAAACGAGAGACTGTATTCTACCGTGAAAACAATAAATGGCACAAAGAGGAAGGTAAGACGGTGGAGGAAGATATAATGTTTCAATTAACCCGGAGTTGTTTACGAACATATTTGGAATGGAGAAAAGTCCATCCAGATGCGGACAATATGCGTTCCGAGTTTAACACGCTGTGTGATAAAATCCAAGTTTCCGTAATGCCTGGTTATGAAAAAGATAAACTGTATCCCAAGACAATGACAGAGATATACAAACACTGTTTGATTGATAAGAAAAATATGCGATAAGTAGAGGGAACCTAAGGTTTAACGACTACGCCGTAGGTTCTCTGCTTAGTCGCCCAATGACGCAAATATACGGGTCATCCAATTCAAACCGGACTCCAATGACACTGACGACAATCTTCATATTCTCTTTAATAGTGCTAAAATAATTATCAGTGTTGTGATGGTCGCGCGCGATAAATACGGTAATTGGGATGACGCCATTCGCATCAATCACTTTCGCGTGGATACCCGCCTTTGTGATATTCTTGCTTTCACATTCCAGCAACATCCCCTCAACAGGATGACACACCATACATTCAAACGTCGCGTGAAATTCAATCTGGTTCATAGAGACATTTCCAGACGAATAACTCTGGATATGAATTGTCCCGGGTTTGATAAATCCCTCTGCTACACATTTACCCTCCACCGATGCCATAATCCGGTCTTCCAACATCTGTTTCACATTCCGTCCCATATCGGACATTGGAAGATGGACTTTGCGCGTCAACAAAGAATTGATATATACTCCGTGAATTTTTGGTTCCGCCATTTGTCAGTGATTGATATAATACCATCACAATATTATTATATCAATTTTTCAACGTTTGTAAGATGAGCATTTGCTCATTAGAGAGAAACCATCGCTTACCGCCTTTTCTCTCGTCATCCAATGCCCGCAAGATAATTTCTAAAAGGACGGCGAGTTTCTGTTTACCATCCAACGATTTCATAGTCGCATCGTCCTTTTCATATTTGGTTCCGAGGACATCGTTGATATAACTGATAATATTTTTGTTTTCTGCTTGGTCTACACGAGCACCTTTCAAATTCACTTTATCACTCATTTTCCGGATTTTAAACAAATATTTGCCCATAGTTTCATTCCACGACATAAATCCAATTAGTTCTCCGGTTGATGGAATAGCATATTTCGCTCGGAAATCGGGCGCGCGAATATAATTTGTAGTTTCCACATATTCTGCTTCTCTCCATTTGCCATCGTCGCCCATTTCGTAAATCTCCTTTGCCGTTTTGTGATTGCGACTGAGGACAATCCCATAATGCGTTGCATCCTGTTTTATCATTTTAGATTCAAAATAGTCTTTCATATAAACATCCAATGGCGTTTTGGCAGTCCATTCGGCACCGTAAATTTCCGCGAGGATGGTGAGTTTATCGTCAAATCGGATTTCGTCCATCATATGGAAACCCAGACATTTATCCAAATTCACATTGGGAACAAATTCCATGAATTTGGAAGTGAGAGAACCAAAAATCTTATACCAATCCTTTTCGCCCGGGGCGACGACGCCGACAGTTTTCGCCCGCGCCCATTGTTCCGTTAATATCGCATATAATTCACCAAAACCGACAATAGCAGCTCCCTTTTCTGTTTCCGCCTTCTCTTTCGGCATTTCCAAAATCACGGACTTTGGTCGGATATCAGCGGGAACACTGCGGTCAAAAATGGACGCGGCGTCGTCGGTGATGCTGATGGGTTGAAACATATAAATATCGCCACTGTTCGTCAGTCGTCCCAATCGCCCATATCGGTCTAATAAAAACTCATCGCGATTATCAATCATTTGTGTAAGTGCCGAATTAATTTGGTCAATTGGATATTGGCGGACAATATTGATGGAATTTATCAGCTCTTCTCTCGTAATGAATGTGCGCGCCCCCGGAACATCGCGGAACAAATCGCGAATTCGCTGGATGATGCGCGGATTATTCATTTGGGCAAACGTCTCGTCATATGTCGCGGTTATCAGTTCCTCCTCTTTGATTTCGGCCATTTTTGGTAAACATGTGAATTTACAATCCTCCATATAATCGCAAACATTACTGTATGGTCGATCGCCAATTTTGTAGGGAAGAGTTCGCGTCCCATCTCTCGGCAGCGCTAATTCCAGCTCAATCTTTTGATTTTCCGCCATACTCATCAGTTCCTCCACGCCCATATTCATCTGCCCGATATTCAACAAACAATCCACCGCGATTTGTTTAACGACACGCGAAACACGACCGATTTCCACGGATTTGCGTTCTGCCAAACGATAAATATACAAATCCGCCGGTTCCTCCTCCTCATTTCCCGCGAGGACAGTGGCGTGCATGAAAATCTCCACATTTCGTTTTTCAAATGGCAGCGCACAGTGGCTCAAATTGCGCACTCCGCGTCCGATGATTTGCTCAGTGCGGTTCATATTATACCACGGTTCCATAATGTGGATTTGGCGAATATTTTTGAAATCTATGCCTTCCCCCGCCGCTTTGGAAATCAGGACAACTTTGACTTTTTTGCCATCGCAGTTCTCGGGCGCATTCAAATATTTGAGGTCGGCGTCGTTGTTGGGAGAGAATGTTTTGTCGCCGGTAATCATCACATATCGCGCACTATTGAAACCAGACGGCACCTCACTTTTCGGTTTCATTGTGATCGCGTCAATCGGTTCAGGACGCGTTTTCAATAACGATTTCGTATAACTCTCGGAACCAAACCTGGTAAATCCCATCTCTTCCAGAGCCAGCGCCATTGGCACTGCGCCACCGTCAATATACTGCGAATATACCATAACAATTCCCTCTGATTGACGGATAATTTCACATATTTTGGCAATTTTCGCACTGTATTTTCCAATTTCCGTGGGACTGAAAATCCGTGCTTCGGGAGCCGGATTTTTATATTGGAAATCGTAGCGCTGAGGCGTGTCCGATTGAACGACTTTGTGTGTCATAATATAATCCAGACCTTGCTTTCCCGTCATTTCTTCGGCGCTGTCAGCGGGATACACAATATTCAGCGCTTCAATCGGCATTTGGAGCACCGTATAACCAAACGAATTCATCTCTTCAAAAGTGGGCAAATCCGCACTTGCAACGTGGTCAACAATTGCCTTGTATCCTTTTGCCTGGTATTCGCCAATAGTGGTCGGATAAATGGGGACACGTTCCAGGGGTGTGTCTATCGGTTTCCCATTCATCTGCTTTGTCGGATATTTGAATGTCGGGTTGGGAAGAGGATAAATCCGATAAGGGAATGTGTAAGGATTTTCACCACGGACATAGGAAACGTATCCGGTCAGTTTTCGCTGTAATAATTCCTTGCCACCCTCTTTGAAATCGCGGGTTGCGGCATCAAACACATCGGATATTTTGATGGGGGCACGCTTGTCATTGACATTCATCAAATTACACAACCAAACAATTTCTTCGTGGGAATTATACATTGGCGTAGCAGAGAGAAGGAGTAGACGGACATTATCACCTTCGCGGGCAATATTCATCAACAATTCAGCGGTTTTGCGATTTTTGTTCTCATCGGTAATTCGGATATTGTGGACTTCATCAACAATAATGAGACGATTATCAAACACTTCGTGGATGTTTTTGGTGCGAATTCTGTCTCTCTCTTTTTTAGAAAATCCTATTCCTTTGATTTCGGTCATCTCGGTGATATAATTCGCAAATGCCGTGTATCCCATAAAAGTATAATATTGTTTGATGATGGATTTGATTTGAACCGCAATGGTTTCTCTCGTCATTGATTTGAATGATGTCGGATTGATTTCGTTCAACAATTCAGCACCGACACACGAATGTATGTTCCAAACTCCTCCCTCTTGTTTCAGTTTGCGCTCATCAAACAATTGGTTCATAAAATTATCCTGGACGTTGGGCGATGCGATAATGAGCACGGATTTTTTGAGACCTGTCTGCTTCATATACGCGCGCATCTCTTCCGCGACACCGATGGCAGTGCACGTCTTACCAGTTCCCAAACCGTGGTAAAGGAGAAGACTATTATATGGTGTTTGGAAGGAGAGAAAATTACGGACAAACAATTGGTGCGGCATCAATTCAAATTCGGCTTCACATAAGAAATTCGCTTGTTTTTTGATATCGTAAATGGTGCCATCATATTTGGTGCTGGCCAATTCTTTGCGTTTGGCAATTTTTAAATTGAAATCAGGGTCATCTAAATGAGGATATAAAAAATCGCGTGATGTATCTGGGGAGGGTTGCTCAGAGGGTTGCTCAGAGGGTTGCTCAGAGGGTTGCTCAGAGGGTTGCTCAGAGGGTTCTGCTTCTGCCAAAGGCGCAGCCTCCTGCCCCTGCTCGGATAAGTCCAATGGTTTCATTTGAAATATCGGATTTGTTTCCTTCTTACTTTGGTCATATTGAATAGGTTCCACAGTGGTAGGATGGACTGCCAACACTTCGTTGATTGCGGAAGTGGATAAGTCTCGTATAGTTTCTGATGCTTTATCTAATACTGGTTGGGCGACCTCACGTATAGATGTGGCAGCATTATCAACAACGGATTGGATAGGAGCAACGGATTGGACAGATTGTGATAAAGGTGGCGGATTTCGGACATCATCCACAACGCGAATAGGAGTTCCTTCTGGACGTCTGCGATTCGCATTGTCAGCATATTGAGTTTTGAATTGTGCGTCGGTCAGTTTCTTTCTGGAAGCAGTGGACATAAGTTTTCCATCGGGAACATATGGGTCATCTTCTAATAAATAGATACGATAATAGAGCGGTTTCTCTCGTCGTGTTTTATTATTGACAGTTTTCTCTTTTTTTCGCCGGGTTTCGGACGATGACGACATCTAATATACATACACACTTTCTTAGCAGGGTAGGGAACCTACGGTTTAACGCCTTCGGCGTTGGCGCCGACTTCGTCGGCACCCCTACGACCCCTCCCTTACCGAGACAATTGCCGTGATATGATACCAAAAGTATCATATTACGATATACCAAACAGTTCTATTGTAGCAGGGGGGTAGCAGGGGGGTAGCAGGGGGGTAGCAGGGGTGACGGCAGTCCCCCTGCTCTATAAGATATGACACCTAACCAAATACGCATCCAATTGTTGAATGATGCGAATTCTCTCTAAATTATAAGGTCGCATTCTCTCCAAACACTGTTCCATAGTCATCCAATCCATCCGACTGACCTCCGATTTCTGAAAATTCCCCGTATTCAGTGTATCCTGATAATCCATTCGCGACACGAAATATCGGTGTTTGTAGGATATATAATTGGAACCCGTGAAAATCTCTTCGTAAGGCACAATATTCTGTATCATATGGAGTGCTGTGTGTTTGTATCCAGTCTCTTCGCAAAATTCTCGGACAGCACAATCATAGTCATTTTCGCCGCCATTTCGCCGACCTTTTGGAAATCCCCATTCGGGTTCTAACCATAAACAATCGTGTCGTGTTTCCTCAATCAGCATTTCCAACGTGTAAAACCCAGTTCTCTGTACAATACCATCACGCAATTGATAAAATTTGTCGCGGGAAATGCCTTCTTCCATCCGATATTTCGGTTGTAATTTACCCGTCCCCCAAATATCGCGCCAAAGTTTATCAAAATCGCCACTCAACAAACCTTTCTTTTCGTGAATGGTCATTTGTTTTATCATATTCAAAATATAATTCCGGTCGTGGACGGAATATTTGCCTCTCATAAAATCAATGTATCCCAAACTCTCTTTCCGGCGTATCATCAAATATTCCACGCGACCTGTGTTCGGGTTGTTGCGAAATGCGATAACACCATTACTCATAACGGGTAATTTACATTGATGAAATTGGTGTCCAGGTTTGCCACAATTATTACAGTTATTCATTGCGCGCCCAATCTGAATATATACATTCCCATCATTCTATATCTATTGTATTATGAAATACGACCCGGAAGTTTGGGGAAGTCATTATTGGTTTTTCTTACATACCGTTGCGCATTCCTATCCTCTAACACCAAATGCGATTACCAAACGTAAATATTACGATTTAATACAGAATTTACCGCTATTTATTCCCGATGCCGAAATAGGCAATAAATTCAGTGATTTGTTGAATAAATATCCAGTCTCTCCATATTTAGACAATCGCGAATCGTTCGTGCGGTGGATGCACTTTATTCATAACAAGATAAATTTGATTCTCGGCAAGGAGGAAATCTCTCTAATGGAGGCAAACGACCGATATGAGGCGGAATACAAACCGAAGAGTGTTCGTATCAGTGAGAAATTGGGTATCAAGAAACAGTATTTGTATATTGTCGTTATCCTATCTCTCATAATGGCGACGTATATGCTCAGTACACTGACCAAAGAGAAAATGAGACAAACTTTATAAACAGTTTGTCATTCCGCTCCTCAATAGTGTAAAAGCACCCCGAAGGGCATTAGAATATTTCACAATTATAATTCTATAATGGTTATTCTATCTTATTGTAATTTGTATTCTCTCCTATATCTTTCTGGTCTTTCACCTGTTTGGATATATGAATTGAATACTTTTTGGATATTTTTACATCCGTTCTTATCACGGTTGATACATCCTTTCCTGTTATTTTCCATTTGATATGTTAGGATTGAATGTATCTTTCGCTCTTTTTGTTTCGGGTCGTTAGCAAACCGCAAATATAGATTTTCACAAACTTCTTCTGTTTTGTATGATAAACACGATGTTCTAAACTCATCTATGTTATACACTTTGAATGCCTTTTGTAATTTTCGTTTCAATGTTAGGTTTGGTGTGGAAATAAAGTTTCTCATTTGCTTTCCTATGCTCCAATCACCGATTATGATAATGTGGTCTTTGCTATATTGCTTTGTTATCTTTGAAACCATCGTATCCTCTGCTCGTTGTTTGTTGATGTAAGCATACCACTTATACTGTCTAAACTTGACATCTTTATATAATGGAACAACTGTTTTGTTCGCTTCCAATTTTGCGGATATATACGATTTGAACTTTTCTATATTACAACTTTTGGAATTATATTTATTCAACTCTTGTTCTACTGTGGTTATTCCTAAACGGTCTTTATGATTTTTCAACAATGCTTGGTATTTCAACCGTTTTGTTTCTCTCAAATACATTCGGTTGGTATAAGAATAAAACTTTCCATCATCATCCATCATAGAAAACAACGAACGCTTTCCTGGATCGACGAAAATATGCTTTCCTTCCAACATTTCTTTGGGAACTTCATCAAT
>JACCDO010325624.1_pt1 | contig 12576 bp, 13 predicted proteins | sample 7446101 | NCBI WGS metagenome assembly JACCDO01 (sample SAMN15323440, study PRJNA562643) | freshwater metagenome | isolation source: river surface water | place: USA:Blue River Watershed | collected 2017-08-16
CTTGCTGATGCGTTGTCTCAGCAGGTTTGAATCTTCTCGTGAAAGTTCTAAGCCAAGGATGTCGTGGCCCCATTTGCGCATCAATTCAGACAATGCGTTGGGCGCACTCTCGGGGCACAGCCACAGCGTGAGGCGCGTGCCATCGTCCTCCAGCAAAACTTGCTGGCTTCGTGCAAACGCATAGGGGAGGGGAAATCGTTGGGCCATCAGGGTGTGCGTGTGGCTGGGGGTAAGACGGGCGCGCGCACATTGGGCAGACCCGTGCTGGCTGCAGGTTGCGCTTCCATTTGAGCGCCGCGCATTTGTTCATAGCGCCCCATAGACAGGCCATCGGTGGCGTTGCCATCGCGAACCACAACGGGTCTTAAGAACACCATCAAGTTGGTTTTTTTGCGGCTTCTGGATTCGGCTCTGAACAAGTTGCCAAACACGGGCACGTCACCCAAGCCGGGCACTCGCTCTTGGCTGTTGCCATAGTCGTCTTGAAGCAAGCCACCCAAAACCACAATGGCACCATCTTCCACCAACACGCTAGATTCAATCGAACGTTTGTTAGTAATGAGGCCAGTTGCAGAACCAATGGACGCCGGGTCAAGGCGGCTGACTTCTTGGTAAATTTGCAATTTGACCGTGCCGTTTTCACTGATTTGAGGCTTGACGCGCAAGGTCAAGCCCACGTCTTTGCGTTCAATGGTTTGAAACGGATTGACGGAGCCGGCGTTGGCATTGTTGTTGGTGTATTGCCCCGTGACAAAAGGCACGTTTTGCCCAATCACAATTTTGGCTTCTTCGTTGTCTAGCGTCAGAAGGTTTGGTGTTGACAGCACATTGCCGTCACCAGTGGTTTGTAAGAAGCGTGCTAAAAATCCAAGCACATAAGTGCCGTTGTTGTTGTGTGCCACACCGAGGTTGAGACCTGAAGAGGGGGCCACGGTACCATTCGCGCCTTGCGTTGCCAATGAAATCAGGTTGGCACCGCCCACCTTGAAGTTGGTGCCCAACAAACCGATGTTGGTATCACCTTTGTTGCCAATCGGGCCTTGCCATTGAACCCCAAATTCGGCAGCTTTTTCGGCACTGACTTCGGCAATCAAACTTTCGACAAAGACTTGTGCACGGCGCGCATCCAACTTGTCAATCACAGCGCGCAGTTGGCGGTACTGGGGTTCGGGCGCAGTAATGATCAAGGAATTGGTAGAGGGGTCAGCTTGAATTTGTCCACCTGTTGATGGCTGCGCGCCCGCTGTGTTGAAAGTGGCGTTGGCGCTGGCCGTCGTATTGGCGTTGTTGGGTGTCGTACTGGTTTGATTGCCGGTACTGCCAGAGGGCGCAGTGGTTTGCGCTGTTAAGGCAGCGCGCAAAGTTGCCGCCAATTTGGTGGCGTCAGCATTTTTCAAATACACCACATGGATGTTGCCACTTGCGGCATTGGGTCCCGAGTCGGAGGGGCGGTCAAGTTGCGCAATCAAAGAACGCGCCAGAGCCATGCGGGCGGTATTGGCGGCCCGAACCACCAATGAATTGCTGCGTGCTTCCGCCATGACGGTGGTTTTGAAAGCGGTGTCGGTCTGACCTGTCGCTTGCGCTGCGTTGTTGCTGGCTGCGCCCGATTCCAACAAACGCTGCAACATGGGCACCAAGTCGGTGGCCAAGGCATGTTTCAATTGAATCACTTCGACCCCAGTGGCATTGGCCACATCCAGTGCTGCCACGATGCGTGCCAAGCGTTGCAGGTTGTCAGCGTAGTCTGTAATCACCAAAGCATTGGTGCCAGGATTCACATTGACCGTGTTGTTGGGGCAAATCAATGGGCGAAGAATGGGGACCAAGTTGTTGGCATTCTCGTGGTTCAGCTGAAAAATTTGGGTCACGATTTGGCCATTGGAAGCGGGCACCGCACCCGCAGAGACACCCCCACTTTGCAGTTTGGCATCGGCCTCAGGCACCACCAAATAAAGTCCAGCTGACTCAACCAGCGAAAAGCCTTGTGTGCGAAGTTGTGCTGCAAACAAACGCAATGCCTGTGAAGGGGCGACAGGCACTGTGCTGGTGAGCGTGACAGTGCCTTTGACTCGGGGGTCGACTACCACATTGTGGCCTGACAAAGTGGCCAAAGTTTTGGCCACTGCATCGATGTCAGCATTGGTGAAATTCAAGGTGACAGGTTCTTGGATTTTTTTGCTGGACTTGCTAGCAGATCCTGGCGCTTGAGCCGGTGTTTGAGCTTGAGCTTGAGCTTGTGCAACAGACACAAAGCCGTTCAAGCTGAGGCACATGATCATCAGCAAGCCGCTGAGTGGTTTGAGCGAATGCATAGTGCGTGTAGCGGATGTGCGTGAAGGCATGATGTTCAACCCAATGAAAGCAAACTGCGCGCCCCTTGGCGACGTCCAATGATGTTCAGTAAATTTGACAAAGCGGCTGCGTGCTCAGGCACGGCAGAGGCTTCGCCTCGAAATTGAAATTGTGACCCTTGCCACTGCCCCTGACCACTCAAAAGCAAGCTGCCCGATTGAGTACTCAAATTGAGCAGCGGTTGTTGCGAACGACCCGTATCGCTGGTCAATCTGAGCTGGTAAGAGCCCATGGGTTTGAGGGTGCTGAGTTTGGAGGATAAGTTTTGAGCCGTTAAATTCAGACTGCCGACCATGACGGTCGATTGACGACTTAATTCAATGGCCAACTGCTGCGTTTCCAATACCAAGGCACCTTCTGGTTGCATGGTGTTCCAAGGCGCACCCAAACCACTCAGCCACTGAGCAGGCCATTCTGAACGGTGATTGTCGAATTGCAGTTGCAAAGCAGTCATTGATTTGATTGGCGAGATGTGAAATTTGGCCGCGCTTGACATACAGCATGAAGCCTGAACATTTAAACTCAATCGCGGCAAGTTGTTTTCACTGAGAGAAAAATTCGTTTGCCAATTCAAGCGGCCAGGTAATGCCAGTGCATCACGGCTGCCCACGCCGCCTGTCAAAATCAATTTGCCTGAGCCATTCCAAATGGAGCCTTGCGCTTCGTGCAACTGCACCAAACCTTTGCTGACTTTAGTCAAGCCTTGGGCCATCCACTGCGCTGGCAAGTTCAAGAGAAAGGCCACAACAGCGCCTATGAGTCCACCCCATAGCGCCCATATGCCCGTGTTTGAATTTGCGCGCTGAGATGCTGCAGTTGATGCACGCACTGAATGCGATGTTTGCAAGAAGGTAGGGCGCAGTCGTTTCATCGTGTGCAATTTATGACTGCGGAGACAAGTTCAAAATCAGTGTGCCGCGCCAGACCTCGGCGCCACCGGACTGACTCTTTTGGAGCTTGGCTTCGATGGGCAAGGCCATGGCTTGATTTCGGGCTGCGGCCAAAAATTGCGCCAATGTTTCTGCCGAAACATTGCTCAAGGTGATCGTGGCGCGCGAAGCTTCTAACTTTAATTTGCCACCATTGCCCAAAATGTCAGTGGCTGTTTGTTGCAGCACCGCACCGGCATCTTGGACTTTCATGCGAGGTGCTTTTTGCAAAGCAAGGGCTTGCACTTGCAATGCTTTCAAATGTTCTGTCTGTTTTTCAAGTTGGGTCAATTGAAGTGGCGCTTCATGGTAGGTCTTCAGCGCTGGGGCAATGTTCCAAAACCACAGCAAGCTTGAGAACAAAACAAAGGCCAAGATTTGAATCAGCTTGCGATCCTTTTCAGGCAAGCTTTGAAGGTGCTTACGCAATGGCGACATCATGCACCCCCCTGCTTGGTTGTGCTGCTGACAATGCGCCATTGACTTGCATTGACTTGGGCGTCATAGCCTTTTGAGCGCAGAGCGCCTACAAACTGAGCTTGTTGCTCGTTGGACAGTTGCAGGCCTTGGAGCCGAATTTCGCCGGTGCCTTGCCCCTGAAAATCCAAACTGTTGATGCTTTGTCCAGAAGGCAAAGCCGTGCCGATGGCCTGCAACATGGTTTCTAAATCTTTGGCATTCAAGCTGCCAGCTTGACGTTGCAAGCGCTCCAGTTCACGGCTCATTTGCAGCGACGCATCCACCACAGGCACATTAGGAAACGTTTGAGTCAGGATGGTTCTTTGCTGTTCACGCTGCGCTTTGACTTTGTCGTTGAGTTGCCAAGCAACGGCATTCAGGCCAAGCCATTGCACGGCAATGAGCACGGCCAAGCTCCAACGCACAGGCCGCCATGCAGTCTCGTGGGCAAATTGTTGCCAAGCCCTTTGAAAGCTTTGTCGCCATCTGGCACTGCCATGTGCTGCAAATTCAAATTGGGCCAAATCCCAGGCGGTGTCTGCAGCTTGCACATAGCGCTCAGTTGCGGGGGTAACCACCACTCGCCAAGATTGGAGGTTTTCAGCCATCGGCGCAGCCACCAAAGTTTGCAATGTTTGCAAAGACTTTTGTGCCAAGTTTGCCACCGCAGGCTCGGCTTGTACGATCAGGCCTTTGAATGCTTCAGGGTCACGCGCTTCTTGCAATGCCAAGGTGTTTAATTTTTCGGCCCACAATTGGATGCCTGCTTGCAAAGGCAAGCGCCATGCACCTTGTGAATGGCTGACCCATAGCCAGGCATCTTCAGGGACGCCACTGACCCAAGCTTTGAGACTTTCGTTGGAAGTCAGGGGCGCAGGCGTCCATTCCGGCACAATTCGGTGAACGTGGTGCCCCATGCTTTGCAATTGATTCAGGTGCGCTTGTAGCCAAGCTTTTCCGCAAGTGGCCACCCAAACTTGAGAGCCTGCTTGCCAATCGGGTTGAAGCGCAATGTGCAGGTTTTCAGGTTCTTCCAGCACATGTTCTTCAAGCAAAGCTTGGAGCGCAGGAAGCAGACGGTTTTTTTGTTTGTTCAGACCGCTGGGCAAAGTGACGCAATGCCAAGACAAGGCTGAAGCGGGTACCACCGCCCACACTTCTTTGTCACGCGCACCTACCACTTGCGAAGGCAAGATGTTAGGAGAGACATGCTCGCTGAGTTGGGTACTCAACGGGAGTGTGAAAACTTGGGTACTCATAGCTTCTTGGATTGTAGGAGCGACTCTTGGTTTGCAGGAGGGAGTATTCCCGCAATTTTTTGCCGCCAAACCAAACGGGTGTTGCCCCCATCCCTGAAAATAAGTGCAGTTTCTTCTTGGGTTCGGTCTTCGAGTCGCAATCGGCCCCAAGCTTCAAAATACTTTGAGTTCACTGAAAACTGAGCTGAGTCAAGACTTTTGACCCCCAAAGCTTTGGCAGCATCGGGCAAATTGTCAAAATGTGATTGGCTCCGTGCTTGCACGAATTTTTGGGCGCTGCTTAAATCCAGGCCGCCCACTGAGGCGTAAATGACCTCCGCACTGGCTGTGTTGAGGTTCACAGGCGTGTTTTCCGGCAAGATGGTGACGTAAGGCATCAAGGCGGCCACCGTCTCAGCGCGAATACCTAACCATTGCAGTTGCCCTGTTTGCAGCGGTAACAAAGCAGAGGTATCAGACATTCGGTCGGACGTCGCTGCGACGTTGCGATTGCGTGCCGCTTGTGTCGCCGCTAACCAAGCCTGAGACAAGGCTTCCAATTCGGTGCCTGGCAGACCCAGTACATCAAAGAGCCTTGACAGGCGCAATTGCATGGTGGGCGACAAACGGGTTTGCCCTTTGGCATCCTTGGGTTCAACCCATTGACTCAAGTTAATTCGGCTTTGTGCATCTGTCACTTGACCCGACAAAAAGACTTCGGGATCCCCTTCGCGCAATTGTTGGTCTTGGGCTAAAAACGTCGACAACTTGGCTTCTTTCAAGGGCAGTGCCCAAGGTTCACCCAAATGGTCAATGCCACCGGTGGCGCTGACTTTACCGTCACCAGAAGTCAGTGAAGCGCCTGCCACACCGGCCAAAGCATCTTCGCGCAATATCAGTCGAGTCCAATCGAATGCGCCACTCAGCAACCAAGACGATTGAATGCGTTGGCGTTCAGCGCTTTCAACTTCTACATGGCGCCATTGCTGCCACAAGGCGACACTGGCCAAAGTGGCGACCAAGGTCACGACCAACATGGCGCTGATAAGGGCCACACCCTTCTGACGATGAGGGTGGGTTTGGGCGCGTGAATGCATGCAAACGGGTACTTTGTCAGTTGAAACCATGCGCCTAGTTTGAACTTTCATTGTTTCACCGCCGTGAAGGTAGGGCGCACCCAATCCAAGGTCAGTTTGCCTTGAAACTCAGGGGTGTCTGTCAACTCCAGCACCAAGCGCAAGCCTTCGGGCAGGTTTTGTGGGTTGCCGTTGGTATTGGGAGGCTGACCGCCTTGAGCCGTGTTGTCTGTGACGGCACTCGAGAGAGGATTGCTCCAAGCGCCATCACGGTGGTAATAAATTTGCCATGCCCTGACAGGGTGAATCACAACTTCTTGCGCAGTATTGCCACTGACATTGCCCGCTGTCAGCGCCCATGTTTGCGCTTGACGCCAAGCCTGAGACCATGCGTCGTTTTGCATCAAAGGCTCAGATTGCCAGCGTGTCCATTGACCGTTGCCAAGCGTCCAGGCCACCACTTGAACGCCAGCTTTTGGGTCTTGTGAATGTTGTCGCGTGATGCGCAAAACACGGCCATCCCAATCGAGGGCTGGCGTGCCTTGCAAGACCATGATGTTGTCGAGATCGACGCGCCATTGTGCCAAGCCCATTTGCAAAGTTTGCGTGGCATCACCGCGTTTTTGCAGCGTCGATTGTGTTTTGAACATGCCATCCAAACCACGCCAAGAGATCAGGGCCATCAAGGCCAAAATGGCACTGGCCACCAAGACCTCAATGAGCGTGAAACCCTTGCTGGCTTTCATCAGTAACGCCCCAACACAGTTGCAAGTTGTAACACGGGTGTACTACCTGTGGGCGTGACCCAATCAACGCTGGCATCAATGCGTCTGAAGTTGGGGTTGGGCGTGGGTTGTACGTTCAAGTTCACACGCAAATCAAGATTGGCTTGAGGACATGCCACTGTGCTGACGCCCACAGGGGGCATTTGCCGCGACAAGCGTAATTTTGTGAATTCGTTTTCCGCGCAAATTTGGGCCAACCACTGCGTCGATTGTCGTGAAGCATTGCGACTCAAAGCATCGGTTGAGCGCAGTCCTGCCATGAGGGCGATGGCCACAATGCTCAAAGCAACCAAGACTTCAATCAGCGTAAAACCAGAGGCCTTGCCCCTTTCGTTGTGATGCTGTTTGCGGGTGAAGCGGGTCATGGTGCTGTGCGACTCACGTGAAAAGGTTCAATGCCATTGGTGCTGACCCACACGCGAAAATTTTGATGGCTGAGCATGACACTTTGCGGCCCAATGATGGGATCAGGCCCTAGCCTAAGCAAGCTGTTGGCAGCCACTTGGGTTTGAGGTGATAGCCATGCAGCAGGCAAAGTTTGCGGCGGCAAACCTTCAAACGCAAAGGCGGCTGGCGCACTGTTTGAATTTGTTTCAACAACGGGACGCCACACGACGGGCACGCCACTGCTTCTGGACCTGGCCCGCGCAGATTCCAGCAAGGCGGCCAAGCGTTCGGCATCGCGTTCTAATAGAGTTTGGGACGTATCGCGCAAAGTAAAACTGACGGCGGCAGTGCCGATGGCAATCAAGGCAATGACCACCAACAACTCCATGAGGGTGAAACCCAGACTGGCACGCCAACTGGTTTTTGTGCGCAGCTGCACGCAGGCAAGCACTTGCGACGAATGAAATTCTCGCGTGTGCGTTTTCAAACGGACCAAACTGGCTTTACTGCCAACTGCCGATGTCGGCATTCACACCCTCACCACCGGTTTGACCGTCTGCGCCCCAAGACATAACATCCACCTCAGATTTGAGGCCAGGATTGAGGTATTGGTATGGCTTGCCCCAAGGATCGGTTGGCAACTTGTCCAAATAACTTTTCCAGTTGGTGGGCACAGGCTCTGTGGTGGGCTTGGTGACCAAGGCTTGCAGACCTTGTTCAGCGGTTGGAAATCGTTGGTTGTCTAGCTTGTAGAGTTTGAGAGCCTGCATCAAGTTGCCGACATCTGTTTTGGCCGCTGTCATGCGCGCGTCATCGGCGCGGCCCAAAATATTGGGGACCACCAAAGAGGCCAAGATGCCAATGATGGCCAAGACCACCATGAGCTCGATCAAAGTAAAGCCGCGCTGTTTGCGAACCGACTGTGTTTTTTTAGAAATCATTGCAAGTCAACTCCCCTGCTTTTTTCAGACTTCTCCATCATAATCCCCTCATGTTGCAAGTTAAAGAAGCATCCCGAAAATCCTTTTGGCCTGCGCTTTGCGCTGTGCTCGCCTCGGCCGCGGCGGCTTATGCATTGGTCGCTTGGGTTTTGCAATTTCAAAGCTTGCGTCAAGCTGCCTCTGTGGTGCCTGTCGTCTTGCCCGAGTCCAATTTGCCGGTCAGGGGTGCCAACGGCTCTCACGTGGCCGTGGCGCTGGGTGCCCCCCTACCGTCGCAGGCAAATCAGCAAGGTACCGACAAATCTTCTCCTACTGCACACCAATGGAATCTGTTGGGCGTCGTGGCGGGGGTGTCTGGTCAGGGCTCAGCCCTGATTGGCGTCGACGGCCAAGCGCCCAAAGCTTTTTTACCGGGACAAACTGTGGCGCCGGGTTGGATTTTGCATTCAGTCGGTCACAGGCTGGCACGTTTAGCGCCCAGCCTGCAAGATCAGCCAACGGTGACCTTAGAGTTGCCTAAATAAAACGCGACTCTTTTAGCGTTGCAAGAACATCCGATAGACAGGATTTTGTGTTTCTTCAACATAGGGGTAGCCCAATGTTTTGAGAAACTTGTCAAAGGCTTTGTCGTCTTTGTCGGGTACTTGCAAGCCCACCAAAATACGGCCGTAATCGGCACCCTGATTGCGATAGTGAAACAAGCTGATGTTCCAGCCAGGGCGCATTAAATTTAAAAATTTCAACAAAGCGCCAGGGCGCTCCGGAAACACAAAGCGCATGAGGCGTTCGTTTTGCGCCAAGCTAGAGTGCCCACCCACCATGTGGCGAATGTGCTCTTTGGCCAAATCGTCATGCGTTAAGTCGATGTTGTCAAAGCCATGCTTAGAAAATTTTGCTGAAATTTTGCTGCTTTCGCCGGAGCCATTTGTGGTCAGTCCAACAAACACGTGGGCTTTGTCCGCATCACTGATGCGGTAATTGAATTCGGTCACGTTGCGTGGCCCGCCTGGCAAGTTGCCAATGAGTTCGCAAAAGCGTTTGAAACTGCCACGCTCTTCAGGTATGGTGACCGCAAAAATAGCCTCGCGCTCTTCGCCCACTTCGGCCCGCTCGGCCACAAAGCGCAAGCGGTCAAAGTTCATGTTGGCACCACACAAAATGGCGGCGTAGGTTTCGCCTTTGGTTTTATTTTTGGCCACATATTGCTTGATGGCTGCAACGGCCAAAGCACCCGCGGGCTCCACAATAGAACGTGTATCTACAAACACATCTTTGATGGCAGCGCACACAGCGTCTGTGTCGACCGTCATGTACTCATCGACCAAGCCGCGTGTCACGCGGAATGTTTCTTCGCCCACCAATTTGACGGCTGTGCCATCGGAGAACAATCCCACGTCGTCAAGCGTGACGCGTTTTTTGGCATTCACCGATTGAATCATGGCGTCAGAGTCGTTCATCTGGACACCAATCACTTTGACGTTGGGCCGCACAGCTTTGATGTAATTGGCCACACCTGCAATCAAGCCACCGCCACCAATGGCCACAAACACAGCATCCAAGCGGCCTTGGTGCTGGCGCAGTATTTCCATCGCAATGGTGCCTTGTCCGGCAATGACATCTGGGTCGTCAAATGGGTGAACAAAAGTCATGCCCATTTTTTTCTCCAACATGGCAGCATGCTTGTAGCTATCTGAGTAGCTGTCGCCCACAAGCACCACTTCACCCCCCAAAGCTTTCACAGCGTCCACTTTCACTTGCGGTGTGGTGGTGGGCATCACAATGACAGCGCGGCAGCCCAATTTTTTGGCTCCCAAAGAAACACCTTGCGCGTGGTTGCCAGCCGATGCGCAAATGACACCTTTCTTCAATTGCTCGGGACTGAGTTGCGCCATTTTGTTGTACGCACCCCTCAGCTTGAAGCTGTGCACAGGTTGTTGGTCTTCACGCTTGAGCAACACCGTGTTGTGCAAGCGGTGTGACAAGTTCTTGGCAATTTCTAATTCCGATTCCGTGGCGACGTCGTAAACGCGAGCGTTCAGGATTTTTTTCAGGTAATCGGCGGGTTGGAGGTTTTTCGCAGTCATCCCCGAATGATACGGGCGAAAAAAATGCCCCGAGCCTTGCGGCGCGGGGCAAATCCACCTTTTCAGAGGGTGGAGGAGACAAAAGGTTCGTGCTTTGATAGCAATAAAAGCACGACTGTTCGAAATTCTACCTAAAAAATGCTGCGGTGCAACACTTTTGCAAAAGCTTTACGATTGCAAGCTAGAAAATTAGCCAAATTGCACAGGAAAAATTCAAAATGGAATGCACAGTCAGTTGGACCGGCGCGACAGGCGCCCGCTCAGGCATGGGTTTTGTGGCCGAAACCGGCAGCGGCCATGTCTTGATGATGGACGGCGCACCCGATGCGGCCAAACCTGAAAATGGCGGTCAAAACCTAGCGCCACGCCCCATGGAAACCGTGTTGGCAGGCACCGGCGGCTGCACCGCCTATGACGTAGTCCTGATTTTGAAACGCGGGCGTCACGATGTGCGTGGCTGCTCGGTCAAGCTCACTTCGGAACGTGCCGACACCGACCCCAAAGTTTTTACCAAAATTCACATGCACTTCACGGTAACTGGCAAAGGCATTCCCGCCTCTGCCATCGAGCGCGCTGTGGCCATGAGCCACGACAAATACTGCTCGGCCAGCATCATGTTGGCCAAAACGGCAGAAATTACAACCAGCTTTGAAGTGACTGAGGCCTAAACCGACTGTGCGCTTGGCCGTGGACCCGTTTTAAATGTGGTGCGCCACCGTGGTCATGACCTTGGCGGCCGAGCCCATCAGGCGTTTGACGGGTTCAGGAAGCTCTGATGCGCCTGATTTTTGGGCCATGCGAGCATGTGCCATTTCATCGGCTTTCATTTGCGCCACGATGGCTCTGGAGGCCAAGTCATTGGCTGGTAAATGGGTTAAGTGCTTGGCCAAATGGGCCTCCACTTGATTTTCTGTTTCCACCACAAAGCCCAAGCTCAGTTTGTCGCCGCCCAGTTTGCCTGCGGCATAGCCAATGGCAAATGAACCGGCATACCAAAGCGGATTCAGCAAAGAGGGTCGGCCGTTCAGTTGTTCTAGGCGCTCGAGGGTCCATGCCAAATGATCGGTTTCTTCTCGGCAAGCAGCATCGAGCTTGGCTTTGAGTGCGGGGTCTTTGGAGGCCAAGGCTTGGCCGGTGTACAAAGCCTGCGCGCAAACTTCTCCCACGTGGTTGACGCGCATCAGGGCGGCTGACAAGGCCTTTTCGGCAGGCGTCAATTCAGGGGTCAGTTCAGTGGCCGTTAAAACGCCATCGGACTGCTTTTCGAGCTTGCCAGAGGGCCTGGGCGTAGGTCTGGAGGACCTTGGTGTGGCAAATAAAGTGCGCAAGGCACTGTCGGCAGCAAAAATCAAAGCATCGGCATTCATGGGCAGAAGTTTAGCCCTGTTGTTTCGTTTTGTTGTGCGCAAGCAACGAAAAACCCGATAAAAGCTTCATTTTCTTTGCAGAGTGCGTCGACCTCTGGTGGAATACAAACAACTTCCTGAAGGAGGTTGGCCTTGGACCCAGTGGCTTGCGAGTTCGCAAACACCTAAGCCAGAGCCCTTGTTAAACCTTGGAGAACTTCTCAAATGAAAAAAACCCTCATTGCATTGGCTGCTTTGGCTGCTACAAGCGCTTTCGCTCAGTCCACAGTTACTTTGTCTGGCTCTATCAACTACGGTGTTGGTACAAACGTCGCTGGCATCCACAGCTACGGCAACTGGAAAGGTGACCGTACAGGTATCACCATCGCCGCCGTGGAAGACTTGGGTGGCGGTTTGAAGGTCACTGCTGCTGCCAACATGCGCTACTCTTCTGATTCTTCAGAGCAGTCACGTTCTTACGTGTCTACAACATCTGGCACAACTGGCGACAACCTGTTCGAGCAATCATCCATTGCAATCGACAGCGGCATGGGCCAAGTTCGCGTTGGTCGCTTCACCAACGCCGTGGGTGTTGCTCCTCTGCACCCCTTCGAAGACTCTGGTCAGTCTACAGCGCCTCACCAAGCTGCTAACGGCCGTTTCTCTGCGCAAGTTCAGTACATGTCTCCATCAGTTGGTGGCTTCCAAGTCTTTGCATTCAATGCACAGAAGTCTTCTAACATCTATCACACATCTACTGGCGCTGGCTACTCCAGAGCTTGGAAACTCAACTCTGCCAACTTGGCAACTGGCTTGACAGACGCTACACGTCACGCCAACGCTAACTCTGTTGGTATCAACTACAGAAACGGTCCTGTTTTTGCTCAGTACTACACATTGACCGACTTGCTCGGTTTGAAGTCTAGCAAGTTGGGTGCTTCTTACGACTTGGGCGTTGCCAAGTTGTACGCCAGCC
>JACCDO010930757.1_pt1 | contig 12574 bp, 14 predicted proteins | sample 7446101 | NCBI WGS metagenome assembly JACCDO01 (sample SAMN15323440, study PRJNA562643) | freshwater metagenome | isolation source: river surface water | place: USA:Blue River Watershed | collected 2017-08-16
CGTGGTGAAGAGCTAACTGTTGTTGCACTTTCACCTGAAGCTTTTGATGGCATTGATGTTGCGATGTTTGATGTGCCAGATGAGGTTTCTGCAGAGTGGGCACCAATTGCTGCTGCACGCGGTGCGGTCTGTGTCGATAACTCCGGTGCATTTCGCATGGATCCAGAGGTCCCACTAGTTGTTCCAGAGGTAAATCCTGATGATGTAAAGCGTCGTCCGAAAGGAATTATTTCTAATCCAAACTGCACAATACTTTCAATGATTGTTGCGATGGGCGCATTGCATAAGAAGTACAACTTGAAGGAGCTAGTTGTCTCCTCATACCAAGCAGCATCCGGTGCCGGTCAATCAGGGCTTGATACTTTGCGTGCCCAGATTAAAGAAGTTGCTGGAACCGCAGTAGGCGATAACCCGGGAGATATCCGCACCGTTATCAAAGAGAATGGACCATTTCCGGCTCCGCTAGCATTAAATGTAATTCCCTGGGCCGGCTCTTTGAAAAATGATGGATACACATCAGAGGAACTCAAAGTTCGCAATGAATCCCGCAAGATTTTGGGGCTTTCTGATCTCAAAGTTTCAGCGACCTGCGTGCGTGTTCCAGTTCTAACCACTCACTCACTTGCGGTGCATGCCGTATTTGATACTGAGGTTTCCCGCGAGGAAGCGCAGAACATTTTGGCTCATGCAGCTGGTGTGAAGTTGGTTGATGATCCAGAAAATTATCAATTCCCAACCCCAGCTGATGTAGTCGGAACAGATCCAACCTGGGTCGGACGAGTGCGTAAATCACTGGACAATCCAAAAGCGATTGATTTGTTTGTGTGCGGTGACAACCTGCGCAAAGGTGCAGCGTTAAACACCGCGCAAATCGCAGAGTTGGTTGCTAAGGAGTTTAACTAAGCTTTTTTCTTTGCATACTCCTGTAGCAAAAAATCTAAGCCCCAGGGTTTATCGGCTTTAACACTGTCGATGTAACCCTGCAGAATCGTGTTCCAGCCTGCAATGTTTACTCCGGTCACCTTTGTGATTGCTTGCTCGTAAGTTGTATTGGGAGTGCTTAGCTCAATATAAATCTGTTTTGTATTCTTAAATCCAATTGCTGCAACCATTGCTTCGACTGCAATCGCACCAAGGGGATAAACATCGCCCCACGCTTTGTCCTGATAAACCTCAGAGACGCCGCGATTGAAGAAAGAGAGATCTTTGGAAACTCTGGCTACATCCCTAGCCCAAAATGCTCGCAAATCATTTCGCATCTCTGACATTGGCCCCATTGCACCGCCAACAAATGAAGCTAAACCCTCATCGAGCCAAGGAACTCTTTGAACGCGAGTCCAACCCTTATTGCTCAAAACTTCCTGTGCATAATGAGTGTATTCATGAGCTGGAACTTGATAAAAACCAACACTTAATTGACAGCTTTCATCACTAAATTTGTAAAACCAAAATGTGGTATCACTGCCATCAGCTCCTGTAAGTGCGGCATTGCAAGGCCCTTGAAACATGGTTTCTCTACGTGATTCATTTTTAATCAAACCATCTTTTTTAAACTGTTCGAATAACCAATCAGGGTTGTGGCTAACGTAGGCATATCGCTCTGGACTTCCAGCGGGGGACGTTCCCCATAATCGTGCACCGGCGTTCATTCCGGTTTGCATTTTATTTTTCCAATCCGGAGTTTCCGGATCTATACGCCAAACGATTGAGAGATTGCCAGCTGATTTTGAGTTGTATTCCTCCAACACGTATCGATATGCACGCGAGGCAACCGAATCTTCTTCCTGAGTTATCAAACTCCAAACCCCATCGCACACAACAGGCCCTTCTAGAGTTGCGGCAGACTCACCTTTAAACAAGCAATCAACACCTAACTTTGCTTTATCGGCGGACAGGTAATCCGCTGATTTCGATGGAGTCTGGGTAGGTGTTGGTGTTGGAGTCGAAATTGGGGTTGGTGTTGGAGTTGGTGTCGGAGTGGGAGATGGAACCGGCGCTGGAGTTGCAGGCTTTACAACTTTGACCCAGATTCGCTTTTTGCCAACTTTGCTACAGATGTAAGTGTTTTTTGTGGTCTTCTTTTTTGCACCAATCTTGGTGCATGCACTTCCGGCAATCGCTGAGTTTGCGGGTGCGATTATGGATTGAGAAATCAGTAGAGCTGCAATTAAAACCTTCGCTACCAATTTCATAGCGTTATTATCCGCGTTGTTTCAAAGTTAGCAGAGTTACCTCGCTTGGACAGAACACTCTGATTGGTGCAAATGGGCTGTATCCCATTCCAGCTGAAACATTTAACCAAGGCTTGCCATCTTCTTTTGTGAGTCCACGGCTGCGCCAATTTGGTAAATCACAATTAGTGGTAAGTGATCTGCTGCCTCCAAACCAAGGTAGTCGTACCTGTCCGCCATGGGTGTGGCCGGCAAAAATCAAATCTAAATTATCTTGCGCCATCGCATCAAGTATTCGCAGATATGGTGCATGGGTAACGCCAATGGAGATATCTCCTTTTGGTGCACCTTTAGCCTTTGGATAATCATCTAATTCCAGATGTGCATCATCGGTGCCGCGCACATCAATCTGAACTCCTTTGACTTCTATTGAGTTGCGTTGATTATTTAAATTAATCCAACCACGCGCTTTTAACTCAGCATCAAAATCCTCAATCGCCAACTTTGAGCCAAGTTTTCTAGTCCCGTCATCTTTTTTTAAATAGGAAAGCGGGTTCTTGAATTTTGGTGCGTAGTAATCATTTGAGCCAAATACATAGAGCCCTGGGATATCGAGTAGTTCATTTAATGCATTTAACGCAGTTACTGGTGCATCACGGTGGGCTAAGAAATCACCGGTGCTAATAACTAAATCAGGTTTTAATGCGGCCCACGATTTGATATCAGCAATTTCTTTTTTGCGGCGCGGTGTTAAATGCAGATCAGAGAAGTGCAGAATGCGGATATCACTGGCCCCGGCGGGCAGAATCGGCACCGATACTTCGCGTAGTTGATATCCCATAGGCGTGAGAAGATACCGCTATGGCTCTGAAAGAAAAACTGCAGAACGATTTAACCCAGTCGATGCGAGATCGCAATGAGGTCCGCTCCGGGACTATCCGCATGGTTTTGACTGCAATAAAGAATGAAGAGGTCGCCGGCAAAGAGGCTCGCGAGTTGAGCGATGCCGAGGTAATCACCGTGTTGTCTCGTGAGGCGAAAAAGCGACGTGAAGCTGCGGAGGCTTATGAACAAGCTGGAGCCGCAGATCGTGCTGCAAATGAAAAAGCTGAGGGTGCAATTATTGCTGAGTATCTCCCAGCACAATTAAGCGAACAAGAGATCAAAGATTTAATCGCCGCTGCAATTACAGAGACCGGCGCATCAGGTCCACAACAAATGGGATTAGTTATGAAAGCAATTCAACCCAAGACCGCTGGCCGCGCAGATGGCGGAATGGTTTCATCATTAGTAAAAGCTGCACTTACAGGAGGCAATTAAATGAAGTTTGAATATGCAACTGTTCCATTGTTAACCCACGCTACAAAACAAATCCTTGATACCTGGGGTTCTGATGGTTGGGAGTTAGTTCAAGTTGTTCCAGCCCCTGGTGGCGGAGATCAATTGGTTGCTTACATGAAAAGAGAAATCAAATGAGTTTAGTTCGGGAAAAGTTAGCGCAAAAAAATTTAACGCTTCCAGTAGCTAGCAAGCCTTTGGCTGCTTATGTTCCTGCGGTACGCACCGGAAATATTGTTTTTACCGCTGGTCAACTTCCTATGGTTGATGGTGCAATCGCAAAAGCTGGAAAAGTCGGCGCCGATGTATCGGTTGAAGAGGCTTATGAATTAGCGCGAATCTGTGCGGTTAACGCACTTGCTGCGGTGGAACTAGTTGCACCAGTTGATTCAATTGTGAAAGTAGTCCGCATTGTTTGTTACGTAAATGGTGCGCCCGGATTTGTAAGCCATCCTGCGGTTGCTAATGGCGCCTCTGAGTTGTTTATGCATATTTGGGGCGACGCGGGAGTTGCGGCACGAAGCGCAATTGGTGTTGCAGAGCTACCGCTGAATTCGCCGGTAGAGGTGGAGTTAACTGTAGAGGTGGCTTAACGCCCGCGCTTTAGCATGCGCTCGTAATCCAAAATCATTACTGAGCGTGCTTCAAGGCGTAACCAACCACGTTGTGCAAAGTCAGCCAGAGCTTTATTAACTGTTTCGCGTGATGCGCCAACTAGTTGTGCCAACTCTTCCTGAGTTAGGTCGTGATTTACAAACAGACCTTCTTCGCGCTTCTCGCCGAACTTAACGCCCAAATCAATCAGCGCCTTTGCAACGCGACCTGGAACATCTGAGAAAACTAAATCGCCCACTACTTCATTGGTGCGACGCAGGCGTGATGCCAAACGTGCAAGCAAATGAAGTGAAACTTCGGGATGCTCTTTAACCCAAGGAATAACTTTGTCCTGGCCCAGAGATAAAAGTTTTGTATCAGTAACTGCGGTGGCAGTTGCGGTGCGTGGACCGGAATCAAAAAGTGAAAGATCGCCAAACATGTCGCCCGGGCCCAAAATCATCAAAAGATTTTCCCGGCCATCAGGGGATTTGGTACCAAGTTTTACTTTGCCATTAGAGACGATAAATAGATGATCGCCATCATCACCCTCTTTGAAGAGTGATTGACCTTTGCGTAGTTTTACAAAGGTCATCGAGGCGCGCAGGCTAGTGGCTGCTGCTTCATCCAAACCAGAAAAGATTGGCGCTTTACGAACTACCGCTTCATCAATCTGATCGTTGGCTCTTGGGCTCACGAGCACACCCTACTTTTAGGGGGTAAAAGACTCAAATTGAGCTATTTTTAACGCTGTGCGCGAAACATTTGCTGAGAAAAAGAAGCGCGCAAATGCCATGTATCGCGTACTTACTAAAACCTATCCTGATGTGAAATGTGAATTAGATTTTAAAAATCCGCTGCAGTTATTAGTCGCAACCGTACTCTCAGCACAGTGCACCGATAAGCGGGTCAACGCCGTGACTCCCGCACTATTTAAGCGCTACAAAAATGTTCAAGCTTTTGCCGGCGCAGATATGCGAGAGTTGCAGAATTTAATTAAGTCAACCGGATTCTTTCGAGCAAAGGCAAAAAGTATTAAGGGATTAGCTACCAAAATTGTCACTGAATATGATGGAGTAGTTCCCGATACTTTAGAAGAATTAGTAACACTTCCTGGAGTGGGAAGAAAAACCGCGAATGTGGTTTTGGGACATGCTTTTGATACTCCGGGACTCACAGTTGATACCCACTTTGGTCGCTTGGTTAGAAGATTTGGTTGGACCAAGGAAACCGATCCAGTAAAAGTTGAGTTTGCGGTAATGGATTTAATTCCCAGAAAAGAGTGGACCAATCTCTCGCAGCGATTAATTTGGCATGGCCGTCGGGTATGTCATTCCCGTAAACCTGCCTGCGCCGCCTGTCCCTTGGCTAAGGTATGTCCCAGTTACGGCAGCGGCGAGATGGATCCGATCAAGGCCAAAGCAATGGTGAAGAGCGATAAGGATTTTCGATGAAACGATTGTGGTTAGTGCTAGTACTACTGCTTTCATCTTGTTCGAATGCAGCGCCGCAAACCGCACCGATTGAATCTTTTGCACCTTGCTCATCCATTAAAACCACCGGCATGAAAGCAGATGGTTTGATGCTGGAGTGTCTTGATGGCGAAGGTGAATTAGCTTTGCAGGCTATTGAAGGGCCGGCCGTTATTTCAGTTTGGGCTAGCTGGTGCACAAGTTGTGAAGCCCAACGCCCTAATTTCATCAAGCTTTATGAGCAGGCAGAGGGCAGATTTCAAGTAATTGGTATTGATGTGGAAGAAAAAGATAAACAAGATGGATATGAACATGCTTTGAAAAAAGGAATGGGATACCCACATCTTTATGATCGAGATGGCCGAACCTCAAATTACTTTGGCCCCGGGATTCCGATTACGCAGTTCATAACCGCAGATGGACAACTCGCATTTCAAAAGATTGGCCCGATATTTACCTATGAAGAGATGCAACAGCTCATGGATGAGTATTTAGGAATCAAGGTTTAATGCTGCTCGATATCGCACTTCTAGTATTAGGAATAATCGCAATCGCTACCGGTTACAACCGGGGAGCGCTAGCCACGATATTTTCTATCCTCGGATATTTTGGTGGTGGAGTTGCCGGTTTTGTTTTGGCGAATTGGTACACCGAAGATTGGAAAGGTTTAGTTTCGGTAATCGTATTACACCTCTTTGGAATATTTGCGGGTGCAAATCTGGGACGTTGGATTCTTAATAAAACTGGAATTGGAATTCACAAGCGAATTCTTTTTGGACCATTTAAATTTGTTAACGCGGTACTTGGTGCAGCACTTTCTCTTGCACAAGCAGCGGTCGTTGCCTTTGTGATTCTAACTTTGATTAATTACCTACCTTGGGAGTTGCCGCATTCAATTATTGAAGGCAGCCAGGTTTATGAAGAGATAGGTAGTTTTAATCTTCTTTCTTTTCAGATTGAAGACCTTCTGAAATCAACTTCATTACGTTTGGATCAGCTAAAGTCGTAGCATCACCCACCGCACGGTTTTCAGCCACATCACGCAATAACCGCCGCATAATTTTTCCGCTGCGGGTCTTTGGCAACTCTGCTACCACCATGATTTGGCGTGGTCTGGCGATTGCTCCAATCTCCTTTGTTACATGCCCTTTTAGCGACTTCTCTAGCTCTTGATCTGGCGCTACGCCACCGCGCAGAATTACGAAAGCCACAATTGCTTGACCGGTTAATTCATCATTTGCGCCCACAACCGCTGCTTCTGCGACAGCATGATGTGAAACCAAAGCTGATTCAACTTCAGTAGTTGAGATACGGTGACCGGAAACATTCATCACATCATCAACTCGGCCTAACAACCAAAGCGCACCATCATCATCTAACTTTGCGCCATCGCCGGCAAAGTACAAGCCATCAAAGCGAGACCAGTAAGTTTCTTTGTAACGCTCTGGCTCGCCCCAGATTCCACGCAACATTGATGGCCATGGTTTATCCAAAACTAAATATCCGCCACCACCGTTACCAACTTCTTTTGCTTCATCGTCAACCACTTTGGCGCTAATTCCAGGAATGGGTCGCATCGCAGATCCTGGTTTTGTTGCAGTAACACCAGGAAGTGGCGAGATCATGATTGCGCCGGTTTCAGTTTGCCACCAGGTATCAACAATTGGACATTTGTTGATACCAATTATTTCCCGGTACCACATCCAAGCCTCTGGATTAATTGGCTCACCAACTGAACCCAATAAACGAAGTGAAGAAAGGTTGTACTTCTTTGGATATTCATCGCCCCATTTCATCCAGGTACGAATCAAAGTTGGCGCGGTGTACAAAATTGTTACGCCGTACTTTTCAATCATTTCAAAGATGCGACCTTTGTGCGGTGTATCAGGTGTTCCTTCATACATAACCTGCGTTGCGCCATTAATTAGCGGGCCATAAACCACATAAGAGTGTCCGGTAATCCAACCAACATCAGCGGTGCACCAATAAACATCGGTCTCTGGCTTCAAATCAAAGATGATGCGATGTGTATATGCGGCCTGGGTTAAATAACCGCCGGTGGTATGAGCGATTCCCTTCGGTTTTGCGGTTGTGCCTGAGGTGTACAAAATAAATAATGGATGCTCAGAATCAAAGGCCTGGGCCTCATGCTCTGCGCTTTGCTTATCTACCAACTCATGCCACCAAATATCTTTGGCGCCCATCGTGACCTCTTGGCCGGTGCGCTTAACTACCAAAACATTTTTTACATTGGTTTCACCTTTGAGGGCTTCATCAACAATAGCCTTCAAACCAAATGCTCCACCTTTGCGGAAACCGCCATCTGCGGTGATCACAAGTGATGCATCAGCATCTTGAATTCGCGCTAACAATGAGTCGGCAGAGAATCCACCGAAGACCACGCTGTGAGCCGCACCGATGCGGGCACAGGCCAACATCGCAACCGCGGCCTCTGGAATCATCGGCATATAAATTGCTACGCGATCACCAGATTTAATTCCTAGAGCTGTGAGTGCGTTGGCCGCCTTTTTAACCTCAGTTAAAAGTTCGGCGTAAGTAATTTTTCTAGTATCGCCGGGTTCACCTTCAAATAAAAACGCCACACGATTTCCGCGACCCTCTATTACATGGCGATCAAGTGCGTTGTACGAAGCGTTTAACTTTCCACCGATAAACCATTTTGCAAATGGCGGTTGCCAATCTAAAACCTGTGACCATTTTTCATGCCAGTGCAATTTATTTGCCTGCTGCTCCCAAAAAGCTAAGCGATCGCGCTCTGCCTCGTCATATAAATCCGCTTTCGCATTTGCCTGAGCTACAAACTCTGGTGATGGAGCAAAGGTGCGGTTTTCGCTAAGCAGGTTTGAGAGTGAGTCATTCATATTGGCAGATTACCAGCGCGGGGTTTTCCCCACTATGCCCTAAATCAAGTTTTTTACTTTCAAAACAAGGAGATATTTCGCGCTCCACAAATTGAGACAAACGAAAGGTAAAAATGAATCATGTAATAGCCGCTTTCAGCTTCTTCGGAGTCGATATCTTTGACTTCATCGTAAGAATCATGGGCTCCGAGGTACTGCGCACCGTCCTGTCCTTTTTGATCCGCCAGTCACTGACCCACATCGGCTTGTAACGGGCGTGAATCGGCATGGGATTTCTCCTATCTCGGTAAATGTGTGAAAATTCGCCGTAATCCTCTTTCACGTTTTTGAGGTAGGAGATATCGCGTGCCAGCCATCGTTTTACTAGGTGCTCAATGGGGCGATGAGGGCAAGGGTAAAGCGACCGATCTGCTCGGCGACAAAGTTAAATATGTAGTCCGCTATCAAGGCGGCAACAACGCTGGTCACACAGTTGTTATCGGAGATCAAAAGTACGCACTCCACCTACTTCCTTCCGGAATTCTCACCCCAACCTGTATTCCAGTTATCGGCAACGGAGTAGTCATTGATCCAGCTGTGTTGCTAGAAGAGATTCGCGGTCTTAACGAACGCGGTGTTGATACTTCACAATTGAAAATTTCTACCAATGCACATTTGATTACCCCTTATCACCGCTCTATCGACAAGGTGTCCGAACGTTTCCTCGGTAAAGCAAAGATCGGCACCACCGGTCGCGGCATTGGACCGGCATACGCCGACAAAATCAATCGCATCGGTATTCGAGTACAGGATTTGTTTGATCCCTCAATTTTGCGTCAGAAAATTGAAGGTGCGCTGCGCGATAAGAACCAAGTTTTAATTAAAGTCTTTAATCGCAAGGGCATCGAAGTTGATGATGTGTTGGCTGAGTATTTGGAGTACGCAGAAATCTTGCGTCCCTATGTCACTGATACATCGCTACTTTTGAATCAAGCGCTCGATAAAGGTGAAACCGTACTTTTGGAAGGTTCACAAGGAACACTGCTTGATGTCGATCATGGAACCTATCCATTTGTAACTTCATCCAATCCAACCGCTGGTGGCGCATCAACTGGATCAGGCATCGGACCAACTCGCATCTCTCGAGTAATTGGAATTCTCAAGGCCTACACAACCCGTGTGGGATCAGGCCCATTTCCTACTGAATTATTTGATGAAGATGGCGAAAAACTGCGCTCTATTGGCGGCGAAGTTGGCGTCACCACCGGCCGCGCTCGTCGCTGTGGCTGGTTTGATGCTCCGATTGCGCGCTACGCAGTTCGCGTTAATGGTCTTACCGATTTCTTCTTAACCAAACTTGATGTTTTAACTGGTTGGGAGAAGATTCCAGTTTGTGTCGCTTATGAAATCGATGGCAAGAGAGTCGAAGAGCTACCTGCTTCACAAACCGATTTCCATCACGCCAAACCAATTTATGAATACCTTCCAGGTTGGAGTGAAGATATTTCCCAGGCCAAGAAGATTTCAGATCTTCCCGCAAATGCGCAGGCCTACATTAATTTCTTGGAAAAGATTTCTGGTGCACCAATGTCCGCCATTGGCGTAGGTCCGGGCCGCGATCAAACCATCGTCGTAAGGGATTTTGTCTCATGAGCAAAGTTTTAGTAACTGGTGGAGCTGGATATATCGGCGCCCATGTCGCGGCTGAACTTTTAAAAGAGGGCTACAGTGTTCGTATCTACGATGATTTTTCTAATGGTCTTCACAAAAGAGTAGATGGCAAATTCCGCGACATCGTCGAAGGCGACATATTAGATCGCGAGAAATTGATTCAAGCGATGCATGGAGTTGATGCGGTGATTCATCTCGCTGCTAAAAAAGCGGTAGAGGAATCTGTAAAGAATCCTTTGAAGTATTACCAAAACAATGTAGGCGGAACTCTAAATCTGCTTGCTGCGATGAGCCTTAAAGGTGTTAAGAAGTTTGTCTTCTCATCCAGCGCGGCGGTGTATTCCCCAAATGACAAAGACGCGGTGGAGGAAACCGATCCCACAGAGCCACTATCTCCATATGGAGCTACAAAGCTGCTTTCTGAACAGCTAATTGCAAGTGTTGGAGCGGCTGAGCAGATCTCCCATATTTCACTGCGTTATTTCAATGTAGTGGGATCGGCAATCCCAGAGTTCGGCGACAATTCAAAAGACAACCTCGTTCCTAAAGTTTTCCTCGCATTAAAGAATGGCAAGCGCCCTGAAATTTACGGTACCGATTACCCAACCCCAGATGGCACCTGCATCCGCGATTACATCCATGTTCAGGATTTAGCTCGCGCCCATGTTGCCGCGCTTAAGAAAACTGAAACCGGATATGTAAGTTCGGTATATAACGTGGGTTCTGGAAATGGTTATTCAGTGCGCGAAATGATGGACCAACTTTCTAGCACCCTGGGTAAAGACATCAACCCACAGGAATCTCCGGCCCGCGCGGGTGATTCACCAAAGTTGATTGCATCTATTACAAAAATTGAAAAAGAGTTGGGCTGGAAACCACAAGCCACTCTCAAAGAGATGATTGATTCATCTTGGGCGGCTGAGAGTAAAAACTAATGAGCATTCTGGCCGATCGTTATGCATCATCTGCGATGAAGCAGATCTGGTCAGCACACTCCAAGATTTTGGCCGAACGCAATCTTTGGATTGCGGTTATGAAAGCCCAATCACAATTAGGTTTTGATATCCCTGAATCAGCAATCGCTGATTATGAAAAAGTAAAAGAGAGCATCGATTTAGCAAGTATCGATAAGCGGGAAAAAGAATTACGCCATGATGTAAAGGCGCGGATCGAAGAGTTCAACGCTTTGGCAGGACATCAATACATTCACATCGCAATGACCAGCCGCGATCTCACTGAAAACATCGAAGCTTTCCAAATCATCTCCGCTCTTAAAATCACCGAATCAAAAGCCATCACGGTATTGGCCCGCCTGGGGGAAAAGACCGCGGAATATAAGGCTCTGCCTATCGTGGGCCGTTCTCACAATGTCCCAGCTCAAATGACCACCCTTGGCAAGCGTTTCGCCACCGTGGCCGAAGAATTACTTTTTGCCCTTAGCAGATTAGAAAACCTAATCGAAACCTTCCCGATCCGTGGCCTAAAAGGCCCAGTCGGTACCGCGCAGGATAGCCAGGATGTGATGGGTGCGAATTACAAAAAGTTAGAAGAGGTAATCACTAACTCTCTAGGTTTTACAAATACTTTAGATTCCACAGGGCAGATTTATCCGCGCTCCATTGATTACGATGTAATCACAACTCTTGTGCAATTAAGTGCTGCGCCAGCAAACCTGGCAACCAACATCCGTCTAATGGCCGGACTTGATTTAGTAAGTGAAGGTTTCAAAGCCGGACAAGTTGGATCCTCCGCCATGCCTCACAAAATGAATACCCGTTCTTGCGAACGCATTAATGGTTTTGCGGCAATTTTAAAAGGTTATGCCACCATGGTTGCGGAAATCTCTGGCAATCAATGGAATGAAGGCGATGTCTCCGACAGCGTGGTTAGAAGAGTTGCAATCGCCGATGCGTTTTATGCAATTGATGGAATGCTAGAAACAACTCTTACAGTTCTAAAAGAGTTTGGAGTTTTTCCAGCCAACATAGAAAAAGAAATCCAAGCCCACCTCCCATTTCTTGCCACCACGAAAATCCTGATGGCCGCCGTTAAAAATGGCATGGGCCGGGAAGATGCTCACGAAGTAATTAAGGAAATCTCAACCGCCGTTGCTAATAAACAACGGCAAGGAATTTCCGTAGATCTCATTACTGAACTCGCAAACGATTCACGTTTGCCTCTCAATCAAGCAGAGCTCGATTCCTTAATATCCCAACCCATTGAATTTGCGGGCCTGGCCCAAGAACAGTGCGATGCGGTCCTAGCCAAGATCGAGGTTGTGACCCAGTCTCACCCCGCGGCCGCCGGCTATAGCCCCGAGCCCATCCGCTAAATCCTCTCTTTTTGCATGACCCTGCAGGCTCAAGTAGGGTGCGCTCATCACAGATAACTAAGGTTGGGAGGGCTCGCTATGGGGCGTGGCCGTTCAAAAGCTAAGCAGACTAAAGTCGCACGCGATCTTAAATAC
>JACCDO011757303.1_pt1 | contig 12574 bp, 10 predicted proteins | sample 7446101 | NCBI WGS metagenome assembly JACCDO01 (sample SAMN15323440, study PRJNA562643) | freshwater metagenome | isolation source: river surface water | place: USA:Blue River Watershed | collected 2017-08-16
CCCCCATGATTCAGACTCAGAATCAGAATCAGCATCAACAAACATGGCGCTATGAACTCGATCTAGAAACTCATGCCCAAGCCCCAAAACCCAGAAGGATAGACTTTGGTTCTAACCAAAATGATATCATTGAAGCTGGTACACCCATTTTTGCATTTACTGATTTCAAAAGACATGATTTGGGCGATCAACTCAAAGATAAACCCGAGATTCTCCCTGATATTAATGAAGAGATTCCAGCTCAAGAATGGGTGACTAGACCCCTTTGGGGATTGGCAGATACAGGACCTTATCTCCATGATGGTAGAGCACAAACCATTGAAGAAGCGATCTTATGGCATGGTGGAGAAGCCCAGAAATCTAGGGATTTTTATCTTCAACTCAGTCCAGAAGATCAAGGGGAACTGAGAGCTTTCCTCATGTCATTATCTAGGGAAAGCACGATTTTGATTGAATAGATTAGAATACATATTCTAGAATAATTTGATTGCTTAAACCCAAAATAGAATTGGCTGTTTCTTTGCCACCCTTTGGGGTCATACTGTAATTTGAATAGAGTAAACCGAGTTCAGCAGCGATAGAGAATTTTTTAGAGAAAGAATATTGAGCACCAAAAGCCCCATTAAACATCCATCTGCTTGTTTCTACATCTTTGAGTGCATCTTCTCCACCTTTGGTTTCACCAACAACTGCTGTGGCAAAAGAACCTACAACATAAGGTAAAACACCCTTTTTAGGGGATTTTAATAGGTATTTTAGACCCAAACCGATATTCAATCTAGAATTGATCTCTTCTGTCTTGGAATTATCGTCTGTGATTGAGCTGTTTGAAGCATAGCTTATTTGTAAGAAGGGTTGAACCTTACCTATTCTATAACCAAGACGCACAGGAATACCTATGGTTGGACCATCAGAAGACAATGAAAGATCATTAAATACTGAAGGCAATGCCATTGAGAGAAAAACACCATTGGCTGGTTTCTTAGATTTTTCATCTGTGTCATTGTTTTTTTCTTCTGCCAATACGACAGAATTAAGTCCCAATAAAATACAGAGAGAAAGTACATACTTTAACATATTGATTTCCTTTTTTGGAATAAGAAGAGAACTTAGCAATTATTTAATATTTTGAATGGATAAGCAACATTTTTTAGATTTTTTGAATATATACGGCTTTTTTTACCCCTTAAATTTCTCAGGATTTCCATGTTTTTTTCTTTATATCCAAGGATTTGCATTTCTTGCCACAAAGAACTCGGTGTCTTATGTGAGCTGTGTCGATTAGAACTCGATCTACTGACTGAAAAACAATGTGTCATTTGTGGTTATTTCTCCCAAAAACATTGTAGATGCACCCAAAAGAAACTCAATCACATTCAATCCCTATCGATTTATCCCTATCATTGTGGTTTATCTCAATGCTTACAAATCGCTAAATATGGCGCACAACATGATTTTTCTGCTTATCAAACCTTATTAGATTTTGCTGTTCCAGAATTAAAACTCAAACTCCAAACAAATCAAAGCGTTCTAACCCAAAACCTAGACAAAATCGATATTCTTTGTGTGATTCCCCCTCAAAAAAAGAGATTATTTCAAAGAGGTTATTCTGCGCCTTATCTCTTTGCCAAAACGCTGGCTCGAATGAAGGTATTTCCCAACGCCAAAATCGATTTATTGTTAAAGAATCAACGTTATGAAAAACAACAAACCTCAAAATCCATACAAGAAAGATGGGATTTATCGGGATTATTTGCGCTATCTCTTGATCCCCTTAAAATTCAAAAATCATACGCCAAACCCATAGATCAATTGAAAGTGATTGTGATTGATGATGTCAGCACAACAGGGAGTACTTTTTTTCATAGTGCTGAAGTGCTACAAGAAGCCGGATTTTTGGCGGATCATATTTTTAGTTTAAGTGTTTTTGGGGGAAGCGATCAAGATTAGCTATTGTAATAAAACAAAGGCTTGATCGCCTTCTGGTAAAGACAATGCCCCTATTTTTAAGGGATAATATCTGGGTTCTATCATGATTCTTGCTGTGTGCCTATTGCCCAAATCGATTTGATTGACTTTTAATCTAGGGTTAAGCTTTTTCCCTTGATATTCTAAGAGATAAAAATCATGCCCTTCTACTTCAAAGGGAAGAGATAAGGGAGATAGGTTTGATAGATTGATGCTGATGGATGTTTTGGGTGAAACATTTAAAGGCTCAGGATAAGAAACATAGGAAATCAAGAATTTAGCACTACGGGGGGAGCCTTGATAGATCATATCGACATCGCTTTGTTCAACAGATGATCCTTCTTCCCATTGAAAGCTAGGTTTGATCCAAGGCATAACAACAATAGGTTGATTGCTTTGTTGCTGAAAAATCCCTTGGCTTAATTCTGTATTATAGCGATTTAAAGTGATGAGTCTTAAAAAAGGTCTTTGCCTAAACCAAGCGTTTTGACCTTGGGTACTATAAGGTAAAGCTGTTAATAAAGTTTGTTCAATAGGCATAGGATGTCTGATCGTCGCTGAATCCTGAGGCAAAATCATATATTCATTGGCATTGAGTTGATCATTTAAAGCATCGATTCGATTTTCCCCTCTTAGTTCTAATAATGCAGTGGATTGTTGGGCTTTGATGATCAATGGGAAAGTGCTGACATTGAGTAATTGTATATTTTCATTGGGCCATACAATGAAATTTGGGGCAAGTGGCGCTGGTTTAAAAGGCAATGATGCTTGTTCTGTGGGTTCAATATGAGTGCCCATATCCATGATGCCCATATCTGTGGGTAGATTCATATCGGTATTATGATGATCACTGCTATCTAATACAGGTAAAGCTTGGGTAGGAATAGGGGCTTGTAATCTAGGGTAACAACTGACTTTCCAAGGGAAACTCTCTAGATTACGAATGGCTCTATTGGCATAAAAACGATTTAAGCCAATGACACAAGCTTTTAATGTTTTTGTTTGTCCTGCTTGATTGTTTTCATCACTGATCAATTCTTTGAGAAAAATCCCTGCAAATTGTGCCACTTGGTTCTCCGCAACCACCCCATAACTGGCAGGTTTTAAATCCCTGATTTTCCCTCTGATTTCTATGCTTTGATTGGGTAAGATTTGAGGGGGATGAGTCAATAAATCGATATTCTGTGTATAGAATCTCACACTCATGTTGCTGTGGTTTGAGATTTTAAAAAGCAATGTTTGTTGATAAGAGATCAAATGGTTTTGTAACAAAGGATTTTCGCCCCATAAGAGATCACGCATTAGATTTTGGGCGTTTTTTAATTGACCTACAGGGTTAATCTGTTGATTAGGGAAATCTGTAGGATGATGTTCAATCAATAAGCGATTTTCTGTCCAAGTCGGTAATGTATTGAGATCGATTTGTATTTCAACTTCTGTATTTGTGCTGATCGATTCAATCACATTGAGTTCATCTCCCATGCTTGTTAAGCCTTTGAGGCTTTGAGCATATAATGCACTTGAGATGAAGATGAAGAGAAGATTAAGGATTGATTTGTATATCACGATACACCTCCTTGACCAATTGATCTCCTAGATACCAACCTCTTTCTTGAGCCAACCATAAGGGATAAGGTCTATAAATCAAACTTGCTTTTGCTTGTATTGCTCCAGTCATACATTGGTTTGTCAGCATAAAATGATGTTGGCTTTCCCATTTTTGCATGGGTTTTAAGCGATTATCTCTTTGAATATCTGTGGCGATAAAATGTGGGACAAGTTGTTTATGTGGCTGATATTCTTCGCTGGTCATTACCCGAGCAAAACTAAACCCTGGTAAACCAGCATATTGAGGATATTGGGCTTGATTCTTGATCAGATATGCGATGTCTCCACTGCTGATCTCTTGGTTCAGTGTAACACGATGGTTTTCATCTACTTGAGTCACTTGGAAATCACCGATGAATCGTTCTTTTTGTAAGCCTTTTTGTTCGGGTTGGAAACGCCCAAGCTTTGCAAAATCATTGACCCCGTCATAATCATAAAATTCATTTTCAAGTGAAATCACCCTAATTTCATCTCCCACTTCAGCGAGTTCCCATCGATCAAAACCTTCTGATCGGCTTTTGATTTGTGCGTAACCTCCGATTTGATGAACCAAATCCCCAGATGACAGTGCTAATTTCTCTCCATTGCAGCGCAATTCAATCAGTGCAATCAAATGTCTCATCGGTTCACCTGTAGGTAAAGCATGACCTGCACCAATATTACTGACTTCTAACCCTAGAATGATTTCTTGTTGATTTTGTTCAATGAGATTGATTTTAAGTGTGCTTGATAACTCAAGCATTTTGCCTTCTTTTTGTCTGGGGCCCCACCAAGCATGTTGTCTGCTTTCGCCGATCCCCCTAGGCCACCCAGCTTGTACACCGATATCAGCTGTGGGGAATTTCTCTAGATTTCCACCATTTGCCATATCTGCAACAGCAGGCATGTGACATTCATTACAAGGGATTTGATCGCCATAGATGCTCTCTTTCCATTCTTGGTAAGTGCTTTGATTGGGGATTTTTTGATCAGGCCAACGGTTGATATCGGCTTTAAATCTACTCTCTGTGCTATTGTGTGTATGGAGATGACAACCCCCACAAATCAATCCATTTTGATAGTGATCTCTAGGACTAATGCCCATTCTAGGATTGGGCACATCTGCATTTGGCCCAAAAGTCAGGGGAAGAACACCACCAGCGCCTAAAGTCACTGATGCTCTTTCCAATGGTTTAGATAAAATCAATCTACCCGCAACCCCAGCATCTTGATCTAATAATACTTGGTCAACACGATGGCAAATATCACAAGAAACACCATATTCATAGGCAATCCCTCGGGCGTCTAATAGATTCTGGTGTCCACGGTTATTGATGGCTGGCGCATGGCAATCAGCGCAACCACCGAATCTACTGGGTTGTTCACAAGGATTGCTTTGGCAGTTTTCATTATAGGCTTTAAACGCTGAAATCTCGAAAAAACATTGATCCTTGGGTTCATCTTGTCCGGGACTTGCATATCTTTGCCACTTCCCCCCAGCTTTTTGACATTCTTCTTGGGTTTGCCAACCATGTCCCCTTCCCATCAATAGATCATACACCACTTCATTTTTGGCAGAACTCCGATGCGGACTATTAAACCAAGCATCATTATTGCTCAAATGACAATGCCCACATTGTGCAGTGCTATTGCGATGACTAGGTTCACCGGGATCAGCGATTTTGTAGTTCCCATCTTGGGATGCTTGATAACTTGAGAGTTCAATGATCAAAGGTTCTTGACGGTTACTTTCCACTTCTTGAGCCACAGTTCTAGACAAAGGATGTGTTGCTGTAATGATCAATTGACCTGCAACTTGTAGATCTAGGTATAGGGTTAATCTACCGTTACGATCTGTATTATAGATCAATGAAGTGCCCCCTTGACTTACCATTGCATTTTCTACAGCTACCCCATCTAATAAAACTTGCACCTCAAATAATCCATCAATACCGCTTTTGATGATTTGCTCAGTGGATTGGTCAATGGATTGGTCAGTGGATTGGTCAGTAGATGGATTGGGAAATAGATCCATAGATTGATCTTTGATTTCGATGATTTGATCGATTTCTCTGTCTTGAAGATCGTTTTTGGTTTTGGGTGTTTCACAACATAAGCATAAGATCACAAGGATCAATGGAATAGGGTATTTCATTTGATTTTAGGGGGGAATTATCGAGCAGTACGAAGTTTAAAGGCTTTTTTAGGCAATAGCATCACCACATCTTTGGCGTTTCTTAAAGCTTGGTAAGTATCATCCATTTGTTCAGCACTTTCAAAAGTAGCCAATGCTTTAAGGACATGATAAGGGCCTTTTTTTCCTTTGGATTGTATGTGGGATTCTTGAGCGATTGCGTTTTTGGTATTAAATAACTCAAAAATCTTGTCTTCTAAACCCTCTTGATCCAAACAGAATAATTTAAGTTCAACCATACAAGGATATTGTAATTGATGTGGGTTTTCTGCGAGTTTGCTTTGTTTGATTGCACTCTTATTCTTCCCTTTTTGAATGGTCTTAAATACTTTGGTTTTGATGGGATAAATCGCACAAGAAGAGATTTGATCATACCAGCTTTGTTGGGATTGAGAAGAAATGGCTAGAAATGCAAAGAGATAGGTAATAAGCACCACAATGGTGAGTGCATAATACAAGGAAGTATCGAAGATATAGCTAGAGAATACCATAAACGAAGGGATTTGTTTTAAAAAATACCTGATCCATAAATAAACTTCACCCGCTTTTTGATTATCACTAGATCTAATTTCAAGTCCCATAATAGACTTGCCTAGAGATCTCCCATTGATGCTTGTTTCTGGCAAGTAGTATAAAAATGAAATAAATGCCATAGGAACAAGGAATTGTAAGGTATATGAGAATAAACCATATAGATTAAAAAAGCTGCTTGCTGCCCAAATGATCACAACTGAAAAAATAAAGGTCAAGAATACAAGAATTGAGGCATCTATGATCAATGCCATTACTCTTTGGCTAAAAGTAGCAGGTAGTATTTTTTGCATATCAAAATTCCCCAATCATGCTTTAAAATCTACCTTAGATATATAATTGATTTGCTGATAAATCAAATATTAAGACTTAATAGTCACCTTTTCTACTAGAAGATTTTTTAATAAATGATCTTCTGGAATCCATATAAGCCATTTTAGAGACACCAGCACTATTCGACAATGCACTGAGTTGAACATCATCTTCCATATTTTGTTCCGATGCCATTTTGCTCATATAATATGCTTCTTTACTAAACATCTCTCTGTTTCTTGTGCGACTCAATGATTTAAGTTCTCTCACCAAGTTCATACGCCAATCGGATTGATCTTTTTCACTTTCAAGTTCTGCAATCATTCGATCAACAGTTTGCCAATCACCATTTAATGCAGCTTCTTTAAGGGCATTTCTCTTTTCAACGAGTTTCACTTCAGATAATATCTTAAGGACTTCTTCATCTTTAGCTACTACTTCATAAGTAGCTGCACTTAAAACATCCAAATTAGCGAATGAATCATAAGAGCTGATTTTGATTTCATTTTTAATTTCTACGGCACTCACAGTTGCTGTAAACAATGGTTCTGGATGATTGAGTTGATCTGCTGGGATTGTGACTTTAATCATTGCCCAAGTCTTACTACCAAAAGAAATCTCTGGCAAAGAATATTCATTTTGAGAGAAAAGAAAATCATTCATCACACTGACTTGTACACCGGGTCTGGGTTGCAAGCGCAATTTCACTTCTCTAGCATATCCATTCGCAAGAGAATCAATATCTCTGGTAAATGGGTCTAATAAATCTTTGGCAAGTTCACCAAAATAGCTTTTACCTTGTCCATGGTTAGCAATCGCCGACATCACATCTTCATTAAATCCTTCGCCAATCCCATAGGTAGAAGTAGAAACCTTGTGATGATTGAAGTGATCAGCAGCGATTTTTGATAATCCAGAAATACTTGAAACACCAGCATTGGCTTGACCATCGGAGAGAAGCATAACTCTCTTGACAACATTATTGGTTCTTTCAATAGAACTGAGGATTTGTGCACCTTTTTCTAAACCACCAGATAAAAATGTGCTACCACCAGGATGAATTTGATCGAGTAATTCATCTACATTTACTAAAGCTTTTTCTACTGTGGTATGATCGATGATTTGATCTACTTGATCATCATAAACAACCAAACTCAATTCATCATCTGATTTAAGGAGATTTAAGGCTCTGCGAAAAGCGATTTTGGCTTCATCTAATCTACCACCACTCATTGAACCAGATCGATCGATAACAAAGGATAAGGCAAGCTTGGGTCTATTGTGTTTTTCTGCAAGTAGATCACTGTTGAGGGTTGCGGATAACAACACATATAATTCATTGTTGTGACCTGCTAAAAGAGCGCTCTTGAGAGGCTTCATGGAAATTTTAAGCTCATTCATATATGAAATTCCTTCATGGTGTTGATGAGATCAAGAAAAGGTATTTCATCAAACAGGGTGAAGTTCAATATATTGCATTTAGATCAAAAATATTATTCGCTATGTACCATCTTTAATAATAGACCCTGTTTATCAAGGGCAGAAATATCTGTATAGCCCCCTACCGATTGTTCTCCAATAAAAATTTGGGGTACAGTTCTTTGCCCAGTGGTTTGAATTAACCAAATGCGAAGTTCATCATGATCGCTGACATTGATTTCTTCAAATTCTATACCTCTTGATTGTAAGAGTCTTTTGGCCATTGTGCAGTATCCACAGAAATTACTTGTATAAACTTTTACTTTTTTCATTTTCTACTCCTTCACTCTTTGGATGGTATAGCCTTGTTTCTTGAGAAGAGAAAGAACGCTTTGTTCGCCCCCACTGACAAAATGGGCTGCACCAAAACCAAAGGTATAAGATTCTTTTGGATTTTTTTGAAGCATCTCTATGATTCTTTTTACCATAGTTTGATTTCTCTCGTCTAATAAAGCTTTCATTTTCTCGATTTGAGCTTTGGGGGCATTTTGAAGTTCTTTTTGATTGAAAGCATCGATTTTCTCTTCAGAACCTTCAAAATACACCTGCATCAATTCTTCAACAACAATTCTGCCTTTTTTCAACTCTTCATCCATTTTACTCAAACTAAAATCCAAGGCAATCGCTGCTTGTTTGACATCCTTACCCATGATCGCGTTGATTTGTTCTTGTACTGTTTCGATCCCCCCGATTTTCTTATTCTTTTCTTTGGCATATTGAAAGAGCAGTTCATCTAATGCAGAACCTTGTAACATGATATCTTTGAGTTCAAATGCAAGGATCATTAATTCAACAAAAGAAGGGTGCATGGCATCGAAGAAGCCTGTAGGTACGCCTTGTTTTGTGAGAAAACGATCAAGAATTTCTTTGGATTTAGGTGAAATCAAACTGCTTAATGTTTGACCTTGAAGCATTGCAGCCCCCATCATTTGTATTGCCATTGCTTGTTTATCACTTAAATCCAATTCCCCATAAAAACCATTGGTTTGATCAATCGCATTGCTGAATATCTTGGGTAAAGGTTTAAAATTTGAGTGGGGGATATGAATGGTGCCGATGAGAAAAGAGATTTGTTTGGGCTGACTGGGGTGATAGAATTTCCAAATCATGGGATTTTGGAGTTTTAGGGCAGATATTTTTTTGAGATCAATAGATGATTGAGAAGGAGTGACTTGCGCCATACTGGGTTGTGCATAAAATGCCAAAGAGCAGAGCAGAAAGATGATTTGAGCGATTTGAGATGACTTAAAAATCTGCTTTTCTACTTTTTTGATCAATAGGAGTTTTCTGAGTGCAATCAATGCGATCAACATGACAATGGGAGAGAAGAAGAAGGTAAATAAAGGTAATTTCTGATCCATTGGGTCATATCCCATATCAAAAAAGAAAATCTCTTCTTCATCTGGGATTTGAAAGCTCAGTCTAAGTTGATCTCCAAGTTTGGCATAAGTGCGATCAAGCTTTGGGGAAACCATAATGCCCTTTCCATTGATCTCTAAGCCAGCAAGGCTTTCTGTTTTGATCTTATAGCCTTCAACCCATTGTTCATGCGCTGGTACAATGGCAAAGACCTTGTCTCCTACTAATTTAAGGACATAACTCAAGCCTTTTTTTACTTCAAATGGGTCTTTAGATTCTGGGTTTTCAGCTTTACCTACTTCGTATACATTTAGGCTTTGGGCAACACCTTTGAGTATGCATTTTTGTTTATGCCTAAATTGAACCATCGCACTAGGGTTCTTCTCCCTTTGATCAGGTCTTAAAGTCACATCACCACAATCATCATATTGATCTTTCTCTAATACAGCTTTGAATGCTGGGTAAGAGCCATAGCATAGATAAGCAGAGAGAAGAATGATCAATATGAGTGCAATCGGACTATTGGCAAAAGATAATCTTTTTTTGGGTGCTTGATCTTCAAACTCAAATTCTTGATCAGACTCTGCCCATTTTTTAAATAAATCATCGCTATCGATTTTATCTCCAACTTGATAACCCGAAGAAGATTCTTTGGTTTGATTTGGGGGTGTTGGGTTTTTTTGATGCGTTTGTTTGGATTTTTTTTGAGACATAAAAGCATTACCTTGGGTGTAGTGAGACACACTATTTAACTTTAAATTGAAATTATTCTTATCACCGAATGCCAAGAGAATTTCATTTTAAAGTTGCATAATGACATAAAAAAATCTTATAAGTTCTATGATTTTTGTGCATTTAAAGCATTATCGCTTTAAAAATCAAAGGATTTTTTCAAAGAAGATTAATCTAAACAAGAGTAAAGGAATTTATCTATGAATGAAGTTGTGATTGTTTCTGGTGCAAGAACACCTATTGCTTCTTTTCAAGGGCCACTCTCATCTATTTCTGCCCCCAAACTCGGTGCTATTGCCATTAAAGAAGCATTAAAAAGAGCTGGTTTAAATGCAGATCAAGTCAATGAAGTGATTATGGGTTGTGTATTACCCGCTGGTATCGGTCAAGCCCCTGCCAGACAAGCAGCGATTTATGCAGGTTTAAAACCATCTACCCCTTGTATGACCATCAACAAAGTTTGTGGTTCAGGTTTAAAAGCCGTGATGTTAGCAGCCCAAGCGATTCGTTGCGGAGATGCTGAAGTAGTGGTTGCTGGTGGGATGGAAAATATGACCCAATCTCCTTATCTCTTACCTACTGCAAGAGAAGGCATGAGAATGGGCCATCAACAAGCAGTAGATAGTTTAATTCATGATGGTTTATGGGATCCATATAAAAACGTACACATGGGGAATATCGCTGAAATATGTTCCAAATCCTGTGAAATCAGCAGAGAAGCCCAAGATGCCTTTGCCACTCAAAGCTATCAAAAATCATTAAAAGCCCAACAAGACGGGATTTTTGATGAAGAAATTGTAGCAGTAGAAATCCCCCAAAAAAAAGGTGATCCTATTATTTTCAAATCAGATGAAGAACCCAGTAAAGGCAACCCATCCAAATTCTCAGCCTTACGCCCTTCATTTGAAAAAGATGGTACCATCACAGCTGCCAATGCGAGTTCCATCAATGATGGTGCTGCTGCGCTTGTGCTTACATCTGCTGAATATGCCCAAAAACATCAATTACCCATTTTGGCAAAACTCAGTGCCTATGAACAACATGCGCAAGAACCCGATTGGTTCACCACTGCACCAGCATACGCCATTCAAAAATTATTGGATAAAAAATCATTAACACCCAATGATATCGATTTATATGAAATCAATGAAGCTTTTTCAGTGGTCTCCTTGGCCGTTAATCAAATCGCCAAAATCCCAGCAGAACGTGTCAATGTATACGGTGGTGCTGTATCTCTAGGACATCCCATTGGCGCAAGTGGTGCAAGAATATTAGTCACTCTGCTTTATGCCATGAAGAGACAAGATGGCAAACGTGGTGTTGCGAGTCTTTGTATTGGTGGGGGTGAAGCTGTTGCTGTTTTGGTAGAAAGATAAAGGAGAAATACGATGTCTCAAATTCAAATTCAAAAAATAGGGGTATTAGGCGCTGGACAAATGGGCGCTGGGATTGCTCAAGTGGCTGCTTTTGCAGGATTTGATGTGTTTTTAGCAGATGCAGATTTAAGTCGTGCCCAAAAAGGCAAAGATGGGATCGCTCAACGTTTATCCAAAGATGTCAGTAAAGAGAAGATTTCAGCCACTCAAATGCAAGAAACCCTTGATCGTTTGACACCTGTTGCTGATCTTCAAGGTTTAAAAGATTGTGAATTGGTCATTGAAGCAGTAAGTGAAAATGAATCATTAAAGTTAAGCTTATTTAAGCAACTCGATGAAGTATGCGCCCCCACAGCGATTTTAGCCAGCAATACATCTTCTATTCCCATCACAAGAATTGCTGCAGCAACCAAAAGACCCAGCCAAGTGATTGGGATGCATTTTATGAACCCAGTGCCAGTGATGAAATTAGTTGAGATTATCAATGGTTTGGCAACATCAGATGAGACCTATCAAGCCACCAAAGCAATGGCTGAAAAATTAGGCAAGACCACTGTATTATCCAGAGATATGTCTGGTTTTATCGTGAATCGCGTGTTAATGCCTATGATCAATGAAGCTGTATATGCATTGTATGAAGGGATTGGAACCAAAGAAGATATCGATCAAGGGATGAAACTTGGGACAAATCAACCTATGGGGCCTTTGACTTTGGCTGATTTTATTGGTTTAGATACTTGTTTGGCGATTATGGAAGTATTACATCAAGGACTTGGGGATAGCAAATACCGTCCTTGTCCATTGCTCAGACAATATGTAGAAGCGGGATGGCTTGGGAAGAAAAGCGGTAGGGGATTTTACCAATATTAATCATTAAAAAATTTCATCACAATGGCATCCACCCACAGGACCAACATCAACACAAAGACAAAAATTTGATAAACACGCATAATCTGAGTCACAAGGAGCTAATAAAGGCAATTCATTGACATCAAGCACAGTGTCATTATCATCATCGGGATCTACACCAGAATCA
>JACCDO011293719.1_pt1 | contig 12573 bp, 13 predicted proteins | sample 7446101 | NCBI WGS metagenome assembly JACCDO01 (sample SAMN15323440, study PRJNA562643) | freshwater metagenome | isolation source: river surface water | place: USA:Blue River Watershed | collected 2017-08-16
CTTGATTTTATCGATATCTTGGAACTTAGATACACCAATCAATTGTACATCTTGACGATATGCAGATTTAAACCAAGCATTTTTGATCTTTTCATTGATCTGAAAATAATTTCTGACCATCTCTGTATGCGTCATTGAAATGCCATTGATTTTGACTAAAGCATCAAATACAGCAATCACATCAAGACCCATGATATTATAAAATGAGCCTTCAATGTTTTTGACCAAATGCGCCCCCAATCCTTGAATCCCATAAGCCCCAGCTTTATCCAAAGGCTCTTTGCTTGCGATATAATCTTTGATTTGTGCTGAACTCAAAGCCTTAAATGTCACCACAGATTCAGATACTTGAGAATAGAGTAATTCTCCTTTTTGGTTGCTGATCGCAAAGGCACTCATGACGATATGTTTTTGATCGCTCAATTGAGTCAAGATCTCAAAAGCATGGGCTTCAGAGCTAGGTTTCCCTAAAATTTCATTGCCAAGCACAACAATGGTATCCCCAGATAAAATCAAAGCTGGTTGATCACCTTCTTGTTGGCGATAAAGCAAAGCGCTTTGTTGCGCTTTTTCTCTAGACATCCTCTCTACAAATCTTTGTGCTTGTTCTTGGGGATATGGGGTTTCATTGATATTTGCTGGGATGATGTGATTGATGGTGAGGAATTTGGATAAGAGTTCTTTTCTTCTTGGAGAAGCTGATGCTAATACGATATTCATATTTTCTTCCTTAGGATGATCCAGATATGGATGCTTAGTATACTTTTCGCGATTTTATTGCAAAATCATTTGACTTTTATTGATCATTTTTTTTAGATTGTTTTTTAAACAAATAATCAGTATTTTAGCGCAATTTATTTTAGTTTTTGCCAAATGAGTATAGGAGATAAAGATGACTTTGCTTACCAAAAAACAACAAGCAGTATATGATTTTATCGTTGATTATATCAATACCAATAGCTATCCACCTTCCATGAGAGAGATTTGTGATGCTTTAAATATTAGTTCAACAAATGGGGTGAATGACCATATCAATAAACTCTGTGCCAAAGGATATTTGGAGAAACAACCCAATATGAGTCGTTCTCTTCGTATTGTGAATCCTCCACCCCATGAAAGATTGGTCTCTTATCGCGAATTTCCTATCAAGAATAACAGCAGTTCCCAAAATGCAGTATCAGTGCCTTTAATCGGTAAAGTCACTGCTGGTAATTTTGCCCTAGCCATACAATCATCTGAAGAGCATTTCGATCTAGATCTCTTCTTCTTGCAAAACCAAAGACAAAGCTTTGCCCTAAAAATCATGGGTGATTCTATGATTGGTGCTGGGATTAATGATGGTGATATTGTTTTTGTCAAGAATGTCAATCATGCCAATAATGGTGATATCGTCATTGTACTTGTGGGTGAAGAAGCGACTTGTAAGCGATATTTCCTAGAAAAAGATCATGTCCGATTACAACCCGAAAATTCTAGATTAAAGCCAATTCTCATCGATAAGAATGCAGTGCAACAACCATCAATCCTCGGTGTAGTCACTGGTTTATATAGAGCAGTATATTAAAAGTCTCTTTTTTTATAAAAAAAATATTTTGATAGCGTCTTGACAAGAAAATAAGGGTGTTTAGATTCACTCGCGACTTGGAAAGAATGATAAAATCAATCGTTCTGACCTCAAAAATCAATCAAAAATCTTAACTTAAAAAAAGGAATTTATCATGAGCTTAAAGCCACTTCATGATCGTATTGTTGTCAAAAGAGTAGAAGCACAAGCCAAAACAGCAAGCGGTTTATTTATTCCAGACACAGCACAAGAAAAACAATCTCAAGGTGTAGTTGTTGCTGTTGGTAATGGTAGAATCAATGACAAGGGCGAAGTTCGCGCTCTTACAGTCCAAGTAGGTGATACCGTGATTTTTGGCAAGTATGTAGGTACTGAGATTAAATTTGAAGGCCAAGACCTTTTAATTATGAGTGAATCAGATGTTTTAGCTGTGATTAGCTAATCGAAAGAATTATAGGAGAATCGTAAATGAGTGCAAAAGATATCGTTTTTTCAGAAAATGCTCGTGGTGCCATCCTTCGTGGCGTAAATGCATTAGCAGATGCAGTAAAAGTAACCTTGGGTCCCAAGGGTCGTAATGTCCTTATCAACAAGAGCTTTGGTGCACCTTTAGTCACCAAAGACGGTGTTACTGTTGCTAAAGAAATTGAATTAGAAGATAAGCTCGAAAATATGGGCGCCCAAATGGTAAAAGAAGTTGCTTCCAAGACAGCAGATGTTGCTGGTGATGGTACCACAACTGCTACCGTTCTTGCTCAAGCGATCTATCGTGAAGGCGTAAAGCTTGTATCTGCTGGGAATAACCCAATGGATATCAAACGCGGGATCGATGCTGCTGTTGATGTCATCAGTAAAGAACTCAAGAGCGTATCCAAGAAAACCCAAAGTTCCAAAGATGTTGCTCAAGTCGGTACCATTTCTGCAAATAGCGATCATACCATTGGTCAAATTATTGCTGATGCGATGGACAAAGTAGGTCAAGATGGTGTGATTACTGTTGAAGAAGCCAAAGGTTTTGAAACCAGCTTAGATACAGTAGAAGGTATGCAATTTGATAGAGGTTATTTGAGCCCCTATTTTGCAACAGATACAGACAAGATGATTACTGAATTTGAAGAAGCTTACTTATTGCTCTGTGAAAAGAAAATCAGCAATATGAAAGAATTGATCTCAATATTAGAGAAAGTTGCTCAATCTGGTCGTCCTCTCTTGATCGTCGCTGAAGATGTTGATGGTGAAGCTTTGGCAACACTTGTCATCAATAGAATCCGCGGTAGCCTCAAGATTGCTGCAGTAAAAGCCCCTGGTTTTGGTGATCGTCGTAAAGCCATGTTACAAGATATTGCTACTTTAACTGGTGGTGAATTGATCAGCGAAGATTTAGGCCTCAAACTCGAAAATACTGGTATTGAAAGCCTTGGTAGAGCCAAGAGAGTTGTGATTGACAAAGACAATACCACAATTATCGATGGTTATGGTAAGGAAGAAGAAATCGATGGTCGTATCGCTCAAATTCGTAAACAAATCGAATTGACAACCAGCGATTATGACAAAGAGAAACTTCAAGAAAGACTTGCTAAACTCGCTGGTGGTGTTGCTGTGATCAAAGTTGGCGCTGCTACTGAAGCTGAAATGAAAGAAAAGAAAGCAAGAGTAGAAGATGCTTTACATGCAACCAGAGCTGCTGTTGAAGAAGGGATCGTCCCCGGCGGTGGTGTTGCTTTGATCCGTGCTGCTCAAGCTTTGGATAAACTCAATCTTCAAGGCGAACAAAAGATGGGTGTTGATATCATCCGTCGTGCGATCGAAGAACCTTTAAGACAAATCGCACGCAATGCTGGTGTTGAAGGTAGCATCATCGTTCAAAAAGTCAAAGAAAGCACTGGCGCTTTCGGTTACAATGCAGCAACTGGTGAATTTATCGATCTCTTTGAAGCTGGTGTTATCGACCCAACCAAAGTTGTACGTCATGCTTTGATCAATGCTGCTAGCGTTTCTTCTCTCTTGCTTACCACTGAAGCTTTGATTTCAGATAAGCCCGAGAAAAAGAGCGCTGCACCTGCTGGTGGCCACGGTGGTGGTATGCCAGATTATGACTTCTAAGATTCTGTATTTTATATCATTCAATGTAATATAATTAAAAAATTAAGCATAAACATTTAAAAAACTTTCATAATCTCTTATTTTTTCTTAGAATTGCCATTAAAAAAATGGATAAAGAATGACTCAAAGCGCTAATTTCTTAAAATTCTGGGGTGTAAGAGGAAGTATTGCATCTCCCGGTCCCGATACCCAAAAATATGGTGGTAATACGCCTTGTGTAGAACTGAGAGTAGATGGTGATATTTTTGTATTTGACGGGGGGACTGGACTAAAAAGATTAGGGCAATCTTTGATGAAAGAAACAAATCTCAATGAGATCAATGTCTTTTTAAGTCATCTCCATTGGGATCATATTCAAGGTATTCCCTTCTTCTCTCCAGCATTTTTAAAGAAAAATACAATTAAGTTCTTTGGAGAAAGAAAAGGGGATCAATCCCTTAAGGAAATCATAGAAGCCCAAATGCGTTCTCCTAACTTTCCAGTGCCCTTGTCTATTATGCAAGCAACCATTGAATTTGATGAATTAACACCATGGTGTCATAAACAATTCAATCATACCACCCTGACAACAGCGCCCTTAAATCATACCAATGGTTGTTTGGGTTTTAGGTTTGAATTTCATGGGAAATCTGTAGTGTATTGCACAGACACAGAACATAAAATCGGTCAAAAAGATGAGAATATCCTTCGTTTAGCACAAGGTGCAGATCTCTTTATCTATGATGCGATGTACACTGAGCAAGAGCATCTCAATGGTAAAATCGGTTGGGGACATTCTACTTATGAAGAAGCAATGGCACTTGCTCAACTCGCTCAAGTGAAAAAATTGGTTTTCTTTCACCATGATCCTGAACATAATGATTTGTTCTTGGATGAAAAGTTATTAGAATGGCAACAGAAGAATGCAGATTTTGAAATCGAAATGGCAACTGAAGGAAAAGTATATTATTTCTAATTGAATGGATTGTATGATGAGTGATTGGTTAGCACCCACCAAAAAAAAGAAAAAAGCATCTGTTTATCTATTGATCCCAATCATGATGATTTTTTTATTTGCCTTAGGGATGGGGGTTGGTAAATTTGTACAAGGCATCAGAACCCCATCTAAAACCCAACATCAAGTCATCAGACCCAGATATCTAGGTGAAGTATCTTTTGAGATACAACAAGAATATCCTGCTGTGACACCAAGAGAAAAAACTCAAGATCCAACACCAATCGTTGTTGCTGAACCTCAAGAAGTTGAACCTCAAGAAGTTGAACCTCAAGAAAACAAAGAATTCCCCCAAATCTTGCCCCAACCAAAAAACTCAAGCAATATCGATATTTCTATCCCCAAAATCCAAGCAAACCAAGCCTTACCCCCCATCCCTCAATTAAATAAAAAAGAAGAAGTCCCATCACCAGAAGAACCAGCAATCGAGCCAGCACCAGCAATCGAGCCGGTGCCAGCAATCGAGCCAGCGCCAGCAATCGAAATTGAATCTGCAGAAATAGAACCAACCATCACAATAGAACCAACCATTACACCTACTAAAACAACAGTGACAACAAGCAAGAAATCATTGCCCAAAGGAAATTTTTGGGTTTTACAAATACAAGCATCTATAGACTTAAATAAAGCAAATGCACTCAGAGATCAAATGATGGCTCACTTTCCTTCTGTTTATATTCAACAAGTAGAAGTCAATGCTAAAACCTATTATCGCATTCATATTGCAGTGAGTCTGGATAAAAACAAAGTTGAAAAAATAAAAACTCAATATCTAAAAATTTTGCCTACTGCTGAAGTTCCTATCATTCATTCCACAAATCAAGCAGAAGGCATTTGGCTTTAAATCAGTTCCTTTTGACTCTTTTGGTCTTATACGCGACAGTGACAATCTTGTCAGAGTCAATCCTTTCTACTAAATAAAGTTTCCTTAAAGTACTAAGGTTCTTATTGACAAAGTCTTGACCATAAGCACTTATCATTCTGCCAATGGCTTTACGATCAAAGTGATAAGACATAGAGCCTTGCTTATCATATCTGACAGTGCCGAAGTTAACGAGGATATTGATCCATTGTTTATCAATGGATCTATTCTTAAGTCTATGACTGAGATGACTACAAATCATTTGAGTCTCCTTTTGGGTGAGTGAAAATTGCATTAAGCTATGATTGAACAGTATCCCTTAAAGATTATTTCAATGATTGATTTTATTTTAATTTTTAAAATATCTAAAAATATCATCCAAACTGGTTCTATGGTATTGAACATCATAGATTTGGCAGTCAATTGAGATCAAATCTCTTAAGATTTCAGTGATTTGCCCTTGGGTGGCATCAATCGATAAGACCAAGCGATTTTGATCATTCAGTGTATTCAAGTGATATTTGAATGATTTTTGAGTCATAAAATTTTCTATTTTTTGAGGGTTTTGATGGTCTAATTCAATACGAACCATATTTTGATTGATTTCTTTGGCGAGTTGCTCAACTTGAGCATATCTTAATATTTTCCCTTGATGCATCAATAGAATATCATCTGCTAGCCCCATCAATTCATTGAGTTGATGGGTACTCATCATGATCAAAAGCTTGGATTTAAGCTTTAGGATAAACTCCCTAAAAACAATGATTTGTGTGGGATCTAGCCCTACCATGGGTTCATCTAAAATCAATAGTTTTGGATGATTCATGATGGCTTGGGCTATGCCTACCCTTTGCTTAAAACCTTTGGATAGGGTTTTGATTTTTTGTTTTTTGACATGATCGAGTTGCAATTCATCGATTACTTCCTCCACAGATCCACCTTTGATGCTTTGTATCCATAATAGATATTCTAAAACATTCATCTCTTCATACATTGGGTTCTTTTCGGATAAATAACCTATATGTTTTCTCGCCTCTCCTTCTACTTGTATTTTCTCTCCATCCAAAAAAATCTCACCTTGATCCGCTTCTAATATACCACATAAGATCTTGATTAAAGTGCTCTTACCCGCACCGTTTTCACCTAGCAATCCAATCAAACCTGTTTTGGGTGTTTCAAAAGAAATATTGTTTAAGGCTAAAGATTGAGCATAGGTATATTGAATCTGTTTGACGTGTAGCATTTTCGCCCTATTTTAAATTTGATACATTATTAGGATAATAAGTAAGAAATCTCTCTTGACTGAATTGGTCTTTAATGATAGTTTGCACTCAAAAAATGATAACAAAATTAAAGATCATTGGGAAAAAAAATGCCTATTAATTCCACTTCACTCCTCTCTTCATCTGGAATTTGGCTGGATATTGACCTCAGCTTTGCCATTATCTTAGCCATGCTCTTTGTGCTAATGGTGATCTTAAATAAGCTTGTATTTCAGCCATTTCTCACAGATATGGATGAGAGAGACTCAAAGACAGTTAAGGCTAGAGAAGATGCTCAAAGCTTAAAGCGCAAAGCAGCTGAACTCAAGCAAAGACACGAACAACTTCAAGCAAAACAACTCGGTGAAGCTTATGATGTTCGCAAAGAACTCCGTGTTTCTGGTCTTAAAGATAAAGAGAATAGTATTTCTTCTGCCAAAGAAGAATCCAACAAAATCCTATCTAAAGCACAAGCAGATATCGATGCTCAGTTTGAAAAAGCCAGAGACGAAGCTTTGACTCAGGTAGAATCAATTGCTCTTGAGATTTCTCACAAATTAGTTGGCAGAGCATTTTAAAATCAATCATTTCCCCCTTTAGCTAAGTAGAGTTTTAAATGAAAAAATCCTATTTTCATCAGCTTACAATCGCATTACTATCATCATTGATCTCTGTAAATGCATTTGCTGGCGGTGGTGGTGATACTACTATTCCTCACGCTGTCAATCTCGTTCTCTTGATCGCATTGATCTATTTTGCTGCTGGTAGTAAATTAACTTCAGCACTCAAAGATCGATCTGCCAGTGTCGCTAAAGATATTTTAGAGGCACAACAATTACATCAAGAAGCCAAGGATCTATTGAATCAATATGAAAGCAAATTGGCTGAACTAGAAAGCAGCAAAGAGCAATTGATTTCTCAATATCGCACCGAAGGTGAAAGAGAAAAAGAATTATTGATTGCCGAAGGCCAAAAAGAAGCTCAAAGAATACAAAAAAATGCTCAACAACAAGCAGAACAACAATTTGCTAGAGTACAAAGCCGTATTGAAAAAGAGGTTGTTGATGCAGCCTTGAAGAGAGCTCGTGTATTACTGATCGAAAAAGTAACTGCACAAGATCAAGTTCGCTTAAATCAAGATTACGTTGTTTCTCTTGAAAAGCTATCTGCCAAAAATAACGAAAAGCAATCCTCTTAAATACAGGCTTTATTCTGGAAGAAAAGTAAATGATTCAATCCACCGTTGCACAAAGATATGCCCAAGCTCTTCTTGATCTTGCGATCACTAAAAAATCAGAAGATCAATTTTATCAAGAATTGTTAAGAGTACAAAAAGCATTTGATCAATCTGCAGACTTGAGAAACCTTTATTCTCATCCAAGATTTGATATCAAAATCCGTAAGTCCATATTAGAATCAATTCTATCTGCACTTGCCATTAGTCCTACTTGCAGTAACTTTTTGTTTTTACTGACAGACAAAGGACGTATGCGTTATCTAGGTGAAATCGTCGTCTATTATCAAAAACTCTTAGATCAAGCTAAAGGCAGAATCAGAGCCACAGTGATTACAGCTGTGACCCTTAATCCTGTAGATAAATCAAGATTAAAACTCGCTCTTGAAAAGCTCACCAAAAAAGAAGTGATCTTAGTAGAAAGCGTTGATAAAAGCATTATTGGCGGTATTGTCACCAAGATAGAGGGTAAGGTTTACGATGGCAGTATCCGTACCCAACTCGATAAACTTACGATTGCGCTCAACAAGCACGCTTAAGTTTATCCTTATTTTAGTCTAACCCAAAAACCTATAAATCATAGAAACTAACCTCCTTTCCTAAAGGAATGGGAGAAAAAAGAGGTAAGCAATGGAGATCAAGGTCGAAGAAATCAGCCGGATCATCCGAAAGCAAATTGAAAACTATGACAAAAGCCTAGAGGAAAGTGAAACCGGTACTGTTTTATCTGCCGGTGATGGTATTGCCCGTGTTCATGGTCTTTCAAAGGCAATGGCTGGCGAACTACTAGAATTCCCACATGGCGTTCAAGGCATGGTTCTCAATCTTGAAGAGGATAATGTTGGTGTTGCTTTATTAGGTAATGCAAATGTCATCAAAGAAGGCGATGAAGTCAAACGTACAGGTCAAATTGTACAAGTGCCTGTAGGTGAAGCTCTTTTAGGTCGTATTGTAAATGCTCTCGGTCAAGCAATTGATGGTAAAGGTCCTATTGAAAGTTCCTTACGTCGTCAAGTAGAACTCAAAGCCCCAGGCATTATGCCTCGTCAATCTGTTTGTGAACCCTTACAAACAGGTTTAAAGGCAATTGACTCTATGGTTCCTATTGGTCGTGGTCAACGTGAATTGATCATTGGTGACAGACAAACTGGTAAAACAGCCGTTGCGATTGACACCATTATCAACCAAAAGGGTGGAGATGTATTCTGTATCTATGTAGCGATTGGTCAAAAGCAAAGTACTGTTGCTCAAGTTGTTTCCAAGTTGGAACGCGCTGGTGCAATGGAATATACCATTGTGGTCACTGCTGCTGCTTCAGAACTTGCACCTCTACAATTCTTAGCACCATTTACTGGTTGTACAATGGGTGAGTATTTTAGAGATAATGGTAAGCATGCTTTGATTATTTATGATGATCTCAGCAAGCAAGCTGTTGCTTATCGCCAGATGTCTCTGCTCCTGCGTCGTCCACCAGGTCGTGAAGCTTATCCTGGTGACGTTTTCTATCTACACAGCCGTTTACTAGAACGCGCTGCAAAGATGAGTGACAAAAATGGTGGTGGTAGTTTAACTGCTTTACCGATCATTGAAACTCAAGCTGGTGACGTTTCTGCTTATATCCCAACCAATGTAATTTCGATTACTGATGGCCAAATCTACCTAGAAAGTGATTTGTTCTATTCTGGTGTTCGTCCTGCGATTAACGTAGGTTTGTCAGTATCCCGCGTGGGTGGTGCTGCTCAAACCAAAGCAATGAAAAAGATTGCTGGTACTCTTCGTTTGGATTTAGCTCAATATCGTGAAATGCAAGCATTCTCTCAGTTTGCTTCAGATCTCGATAAGAGCACCCAAAGACAGCTCGCTAGAGGTGAAAGACTTGTGGAGCTTCTCAAGCAAGGCCAATATAAGCCTATGCCAGTGGAACACCAAGTTTTAGTGATTTTTGCTGCAACCAAAGGTCTATGTGATGAAATCCCAACAGCGAAGATTGGTGTATACCAAGATAAGTTGATTGAGACTTTTGAAACACAATACAAGACCACAATGGATGAGCTTAGAAGCACAAAATCTCTTGATGGCAGTGTCGCTAAAGGTCTTGAAGAAGGTATCAAGGCTTTTAATGCAAGCTTTAAAGCCTAACCAAGGAATTTGAGATGGCGAACCTAAAAGAAATTAGGAAGCGTATCAGCTCCGTTAAAAACACTCAAAAAATCACCAAAGCGCTCAAGCTCGTTTCTGCAGCAAAGCTCAACCGTGCTCAAAAAGAGATTACACGTCTTAAGCCTTATGCAAAAAAGCAGAGAAGTCTATTAGAAGATTTGGTGAGTGAACTTGGAAGCGAACAGCCTTCTCCTCTTTTTGAAGTTCGTGCAGAAATTAAGCATATTGCTGTATTTGTATTGACCAGTGATCGTGGTATGTGTGGTGGCTTTAATAGCAATTTGCTCAAAAAGCTTAGCGCATACATTGAAAGTAGAGCTGGTGTACAAGTTTCTTGCTTTACCTTAGGTCGTAGAGCTGGACAATATGTCAAAAAGCAGGGTTATACTCTTGCAGAAGATTTCGGTGATATCATTGGTCAAGATTTTGAATCTTTGGTATCTCGTATCAACAAGAGACTTGTTTCTGGTTTTGAGTCCGCTGAATTTGATGAAGTGATTGTTCTCAACAATCGTTTTATCAATGCGTTGACCCAAACACCTAGACATGAAACCTTCCTGCCAATCACTGCGAGTGAACGCAAAGAAGAAGAAGCTGTGCAAGACCGTCTTTATGAACCAAATCAAAAAGCAATTCTTGATTTTATGGTGCCAAAGACCTTGGAGACTCAAATTAGACAATATATTTTAGAATCAATCGCTGGTGAACATGCTGCAAGAATGAATGCAATGAGCAATGCCACCAAGAATGCTGCTGAAATGATTACTACTTTGACTCTTGCCCTCAATAGAGCTCGTCAAGCTGCCATTACCACTGAACTCATGGAGATTATCAGTGGTGCTGAGGCCTTGAAGTAACTTTTATATTTTTCATTTAGAGGACAATCTGAAATGAGCCAACAACTCGGATATGGGAAGATTTCCCAGGTGCTAGGTCCTGTTGTGGATGTTGTTTTTGAAGGTGCCGTTTTGCCAGAAATCAATGCTGCGCTTAAAGTCACCAACAAAACAGTCAGCGACAAAGAGTGGAATCTCACCCTAGAAGTAGCACAACATTTGGGTCAAAGCACTGTACGTGCCATTGCGATGGATAGTACAGATGGTTTGACCAGAGGACAAGATGTTTTAAATACAGGTAAAGCCATTAGTGTTCCCGTAGGTAAAGCGACTTTAGGTCGTATTATGAATGTCACTGGTGATGCTGTTGATGAAGGAACAGAAATCAGCAGAGAAGTCACCAGAACCATCCATGCTGCGCCCCCTCCACTAGAAGAACAAAGTTCAAATATCGAAACCTTTACCACTGGTATTAAGGTTGTGGATCTTCTTGCGCCTTATGCAAAGGGTGGTAAGATTGGTCTATTCGGTGGTGCTGGTGTAGGTAAGACAGTTTTGATCATGGAATTGATCAACAATGTGGCAATCAAAGGTGGCGGTGCATCAGTATTTGCTGGTGTGGGTGAAAGAACTCGTGAAGGTAACGATCTTTACCATGAAATGGTGGAATCTGGCGTTATTGTAGAAGATGACACAGAAAAATCCAAAGTATCATTGGTGTATGGCCAAATGAATGAGCCACCAGGTGCTCGTGCAAGAGTTGCTTTAACTGCGCTTACTGTTGCTGAGTATTTCCGTGATGTAGAAGGTAAGGATATGCTACTCTTCGTAGATAATATCTTCCGTTTTACCCAAGCTGGTTCTGAAGTATCTGCGCTTCTCGGTCGTATTCCAAGTGCTGTGGGTTATCAACCAACACTCGCAACAGAAATGGGTGCGCTCCAAGAAAGAATTACTTCTACCAAGAAGGGTTCTATTACTTCTGTTCAAGCGATTTATGTGCCAGCAGATGACTTAACAGACCCTGCACCAGCGACTACATTTGCGCACTTGGATGCAACCACAGTGTTAAGCCGTAAGATCGCTGAAATGGGTATCTATCCAGCTGTGGATCCACTCGATTCAACCAGTCGTTTATTGGATCCTTTAGTCATTGGTGATCATCACTATAAAGTCGCTCGTAAAGTACAAGCAACACTCCAAAAATACAAAGATCTTCAAGATATTATCGCCATCTTGGGTATGGATGACTTATCTGAAGAAGATCGTTTGGTGGTTGCTCGTGCTCGTAAGATCCAAAAGTTCCTTTCACAACCCTTCCACGTTGCTGAACAATTTACTGGTATGAAAGGTAAATTCGTAGAACTCAAGGACACCATCGAAGGCTTTAGAGCAATTGTTGAAGGTGAAGTAGATGGTCTACCAGAACAAGCTTTTGCTTATGTAGGTACTTTGGATGAGGCTAAGGCTAAGGCCGAAACCATGAAGTCTTAATTTTAGGTGATATCATGGCAAAATTTACCCTAGAAGTCTTCACACCCCAAGGTCAAATCCTATC
>JACCDO010831213.1_pt1 | contig 12572 bp, 8 predicted proteins | sample 7446101 | NCBI WGS metagenome assembly JACCDO01 (sample SAMN15323440, study PRJNA562643) | freshwater metagenome | isolation source: river surface water | place: USA:Blue River Watershed | collected 2017-08-16
AAAATAAAAAAAATAAAAAAAATAAAAAAAATAAAAAAAATAAAAAAAATAAAAAAAATAAAAAAAAAATAAATTATTTACATATATGCAACAAAAACTGCTAATCCTAGGAAAATAAAAGATATCAGATATTTTAATTGGAATCCTTTTTTAAAAATAAATACATTGACAAATATAAATACTATTAATGTTATTACTTGATATATAACAACTAATAAAGGTTCATGGTTTTTTAAAACTTCAATACTTGCATTCATTGCTGGCATCATAAATAAATATTCACCACCAGCAAATAACCACATAATACCTAATCTAGGTAATAAAGAATAGTTATAAAAAAGATTAGGACCTGACATCCATGCTAAACATTGAAAAAAAGCTGCAATTGTTAAAGGGATAAAAGGAAATGTTTGAATAGGTAAAAATTTTGTATATATATTTATTAAACTTCTTAATTCAGCAGTTGATGCTGTAGAAGTTTGAGTAACTGGACTACCATCATAATATTTATCAATTAATGATTTTAAATGATATAATAAAGTCATTTTTCTATCTTTTATATAATATATATGATTTAAAAATGATATATCAAAATATCAATAAAAGTAAAAAAAAAATAAAGTGTAATGAAAACAAAAGTAAAAAACTACCTATTAAAAAAAAACATAATACATATATAAAAAATCAAAAAGGAGGAACCAACACATATAACATAACTTTATTCAGTAATTATACTTTTCATGACACTAAAAATGTAAATGATAAAATAAATGATATATATAAAAATGATGGTGGAAAAACAACTCCAATGGGTAAATTTATGTTTAAATGCACAAATTTTTTAATTAATCCTGATTTTGAAACATTATATATTAAATCAAATTTTGAAATTAATAATACATCAACTAATGTAGTGTCGCGTATTATAACGAATCAAAACACTTTTTCAAATTTTCAGTCATTAATATTATTAGAAATATGTTATAAATTATTTAATTTTATCAATAAAGATAGAATACTTATTAAAGAAGATAAAGAAGGGAAAAAAAATTTTTTTCATGATTATCAATCTACATTTCGTGTAATAAAAAAAGGATTTTTAAATGATATTATTAATCTAGAAAATGCGTGTCTCTTTTTAGTTTTTCCATATAAATTTTTATTATTCACGATGGAAGATACAAACAAAGAATTAAATAAAAAAAAATATTCAATGCTTTATAATAATAAAATACCATTTGGATTAGTGTTGTTAAATTATTTATTTAATAATTTTAATGAACAAATAAAAGATATAATTGAAAAAATTAATGTAAATATCTATGATGGTAATAATAATTATAAGATAAATATAGGTGTTAATAATTTTATTAGTTTACCTGAAGGGGAAACATTTGCTAATATTAAATCAAAGTTAGATACAATTTATAATACATATATCATTGATATAAATAAAAAATTTAATTATTCATATGATAATAATCAATCATTTAAATATATCGCAGAAGCTATCTCTTTAACTACCACATGAAAGACAATCTGGATTATCTCTTTTACATGCAGGAATATTGTCTTCTTGAGGTTTTTCTTCTTGTCGACGACGACCTCTAGCACTTCTTTGTATTCCACCAACTGTTGATAGATTTTGTTGTGAAGGTTGAGTTTGAGAATCAGATGACTGTGTAGTGCTTGTTGATAAAGCTCCTGAAATTGTAATTTTCTTAGCTGATACTACTCGACGTGAACGTAAATAATATTGACCAGTCTTAAGACCCTTTTTCCATGCATAAAAATACATAGCTGTCATTTTATTATGATCTAAATCTGAAACCCAAAGATTCATACTTTGGCTTTGGCAAATATAAACACCACGTTCAGCAGCTTGGTCAATAATAACTCTAGGTGACATATCCCAAGCAGTTTTATAAATTTGACGAATCTCTTCTGGAATTTCATCAATTTGTTGAATCGACCCTTCATTTGCAATAATTTTATTTTTTAATTCTTCATTCCAAATCTTTAATTCCATTAAATCATGAACTAAATGTTTATTAACAATGATAAATTCACCTGCTAATGTTCGTCGTTTGTAAATCATTGATGTAAAAGGTTCACATGATTCATTATTACCTAGAACCTGTGCAGTTGATGCAGTTGGCATAGGAGCTAATAAAAGACTATTACGCATACCATATTTAGCCAATCTTTCTTTTAGTTCAGAGAATTTTGGTTTCATTTCATCTGATGGTTCTTTATTCCATAAATCGTATTGTAAAAGACCTTTGGAAGCTGGTGAATTTTGAAAAGATGAATAACTACCTAGATATGTTTCACGTTCTAATTCTTCTGGAATTACTTTTAATACATTTTCTAGTTCGGTTTTCTCTTTCTTTTGAACAGTTGATAAATCTTTTTTCAACATACCAGATAATTCTTTATATTTAATCATCATACCTTCTCGTTTTTCAGCAATATCAACTGAAGTTTTAACAGCTGAATAATAAATATGTTCAAAAATCTTCATATTCATATCAGCTGCTTCTTTGATATCAAAAGGCATTTTAAGCATAGCATAGACATCAGCCAGACCTTGAACACCAATACCAATAGGACGATGTTTTTTATTCGATGTTTTACATTTATCAACTGGATAATAATTAATGTCAATAATTTTATTCAAATTGCGAACAATTACTTTAGTTACTTCTTCTAATTTTTCAAAATCAAATTCTTTAGTTTCAGCATTAACAAATCGTGGAAGACCAATTGAAGCTAAATTACAAACAGCGATTTCATCTTTGTCGGTATATTCAATAATTTCAGTGCAAAGATTTGAAGACCAAATAGTTCCTAAATTTTGTTGATTTGATTTACGATTAGCATGGTCTTTAAATAACATGTAAGGTCCACCTGTTTCTTCTTGTGATTCAATAATACGTTTCCAAAGTTTTTGAGCTGGAATTGATTCACGACCACGTCCATCTTTTTCATATTTACTGTATAATTCTTCAAATTTATCACCATAGACATCATGTAATCCAGGTGCTTCATCTGGACTAAAAAGAGTCCATTCATCATTGTTTTCTACACGTTTCATAAAAAGGTCAGGAATCCAAAGTCCATAAAAGAGGTTGCGAGCTCGAAGGTCTTCGGACCCTTGTGGTTTTTTAAGGTCAATGAATTCAAAGATATCACAGTGCCATGGTTCAAGATAGATCGCAAAAGAACCTTTCCGTTTACCACCACCTTGATCAACATATTCAGCAGTTGTATCAAATGGTCGAAGCATAGGAACAATACCATTACTGCGACCATTTGTGCCATTAATAATCGCATTTTTACCACGAACATTATGAATAGCTAGACCAATACCACCAGCTGTTTTAGAAATCAGAGCACATTCTTTAAGTGTGTTATAGATTCCATTAATTGAATCAGATTCCATGGCTAAAAGAAAGCATGAACTAGCTTGCTCATTACGAGTTCCCATATTAAATAAAGTAGGTGTCGCATGAGTGAAGTAACCTTGAGACATCAGTTCATAAGTGTAAATAGCTTCTTTAAAATCATTACGATGAATACCTAATGCCACCCGAAGATACATGTCTTGAGGACGTTCAACTGGTTTATTATTTACTCGAAGAAGATAAGAACGATAAAGGGTCATAAAACCAAAATAATCGATGTTATAATCTCTTTCATATTTAATAATCGTATTAAGTTTATTTTTATGATGTTGAACAATTTTATATAATTCTTGATTAATAAGTGGTGAATCATTACCTAAAGTATCTTTATTACGATGCAAAATCTCAATAGTTTCCGAAAAAGACGGAGATGTATTTTTATGATGGTTAGAAATACTTATTCTAGCTGCTAAAGTTCCATAATCAGGATGCTTTGTACTTAAATAGGCACAAATTTGTGCACCCAATTCATCAAGATGTGATGTTGGAACATCTGGATAAATTTGGTCAGTTATTTTCTGAGCAACTAAATCAGGATTAACCTTTAACCCTTTTGATAAAATACGGATACGTTTACTTACTTTTCCTAAATCAACACGTTCACGATTACCATCACGTTTAATAACATAAAAACCTTCATTCATTTGTTCATTGTCATCAACACCATTTAAAATAATATCAAGTGGATGATCTCCTGATTTATTTTCATCTTTATCAATTTTAGTATCCATATTATAATGTATTAATCAATACTTTTAATATTTTTAATATTAATAATATTAAATTTCAAATTCCTTAAACTTATTTATAAAAAGATTCAACTTTCAATTTTGTTTTTATTTTTTTATTTTTGATTTTTGATTTTTTCTTATCAAAATATAAATAATTATAGTTAATATTATAATAAATAGTTATAATAAGTAATTATAGTAAAATAAAAATATGGATTTTAAAACAACAAAATTAAGTAATGGTTTGAGGGTTATTATGTCTAGAAATACAAATATTACAACTGCAACCATTATGGTATATGTTAATGTTGGTTTAAATTGGGAACCTGACGATCTTAATGGTATTGCTCATTTTGTAGAACATATGTTTTTTAAAGGGACAAAAAAAAGACCTTCGCAATTAATTATTGCGTCAGAATTATCTAAATATGGTGCATCTAAAAATGCATATACTTCTGAAGAACATACTTGTTATCATATTGAAGTGGTTGATAAACATTTATCTGAAATTATTGAAATTTTAGGTGATATTATAACTAATTCATTATATCGTTCTGAAGATATTGAAATAGAAAAAAATGTTGTTATAAATGAACTACATCAAAGGATGATTGCTACTAGAAAAAATAAATTATTTGTTAAAAATTTTTTTAAAGGATTACCATTATCTAGAGATATAGGAGGCACTGATAATAATGTTAAACAATTTAACCGTTCAATTGTTTTAGCTTTTTTAAATAAATTTTACACTCCAGAGAATATGGTTATTTCAGTTGCAGGTAATTTTACTTCATTTGAATGGCTACATAAAAAGTTAAAGGAACATTTTGATTCAAATTTTCATAATCATTATGTAGATAATTCGGAAATTTTTAAAAAGACATTAAGAGACCTAACTGAATATAAATCTCAATGGGAACCTATATTAAAACTAGCTCAAACTCCTTCATTAAGTAATTTTAATGTAAATAAAATTAATCATCATTACTTGCCTGATGAACAATCACCTCATACACAAATTAAAATTGCATTTCTAGGTATTAAATATAATGATGATGACAAATTTAAAGCTCGTATGATTGCAGATATTCTAGGTGGAGGTATGGAATCAAGATTATTTCAAGAAGTAAGAAATAAATATGGATTAGTATATGGCATTGGTTCTTACGTTGAAGAATATGATTTTAATGGAATATTTTTAATTAATTATAGTTGCAATCATGATGTTAAAACACAATATAAAATTTTAGAATTAATAAAAAAAAATATTGATAAATTAAAAAATGAACCAGTCACACAAGAAGAATACGATAATTCAATTAGTTGTTATGAAAATATAAATCGAAAAAATTTATCAGATAGTTACATTATATGTAGTCATTATGGATACCAATATTTAAAGAAAGACAAATCTAATATTCTTTCATTACCTCAAATAATTAATAAATATAAAAAGGTTAGTATATTAGATTTACAAGAATTTGCAAATAAATTATTTGATTGGAATAAATTTATGATTATTTCTCAATCACCTGTTAAAATTAAACAAAATCATTATACTGAACTTTTCATCAATCCATATGTAGAAAAGGAAAAAGTAAAAAAAGAGAAAAAATAATCTATATTATTTTATGTGGTATCATTAAATCTATTTATCATATATGTCCATTCTCTATTATTTGATAATTTTATTGTATTTAAAAAAGTCCATCCTAATTTTCGATAATAACTTATCATATCAGGGGAACATGCTAAATGTAAATATATATCCATTCTTTTAGCTAACGTAGATACATATTTAACTAATATTTTTCCAATTCCTCTATTTCTATGTTGTGGCCAAACAAACAAGTCAGTTAGCCATAAAGAAGATTCATTTATATTATCATCTTCATAAATACTAAAATCATTGAAATTTAGACTTATAAATCCAACTATATGATTATCTTCAATAGCTACATAACAATTGAAATAAGTGTGTCTTTTTTTATATAGAGAAATATCCATAAACGTTTCATATAAAGATTGCCAATTAGGAAAAGTGTCCAAATTATTAGAATAATAATGGTCATACCATAAATTATATGTTTCAAAACACATATATTCTAAATCTTTACCAAAAATAGAATCACCTAATAATTTATGAGCATCTTGAATAGTTAAAACTTTCATTTATAATTTTTTTATTTTTTGTTATTATAATACTAAAATTTTATTATATTTTTTTATACAAAAATTTAAAAAAACATAAAATATGATTTATTATTCATCTTCCTGTAAAATATCAGTAAAATATGGATGATATGGAAAATTACATGGAATATTAGGACATAAAATAGGTAAATATTCATATGGATAAATATTAAAACAATCATTATATTTATCATGCAAAGGACCATTGGAAACTCCATTCACCAATACATCAGAAATATATTTATTATCATTTTCATCAGTTGAATAATAAATTTTTACTTCACCATAAGCAACATATTGACCATGACCATCATCAAGTGAAAGGTTTAAATTATATGTATATTCTGAAACTGAAGAATTTAAAACATTAAATGATAATAGTTTGATTGAAAAGAAAGCTTCTTCATCGGAAAATGTTTGTTCATATGTAAATGTTTCTTCGTCAGGTTCATTATATCCATCATCATCATTAAAAGAATGTGAATGGTTAATTAAATAAAGTGTTATTGAAGAGTCAGGGGTAAAAAATCCATCCTGATTATATTCTATTTTATTACAATTTTCATTAGAGACTATATTAAAATAATCAAGAAAGCCCATTATTATTTATTCGATTTTTTATAATATTAAATATAATTATTTAATTTATTCAATTTTATAATACAATTTTATTATAAATCTATATTGAATTCATTATTTTCTTGTGCTTTTACTTCTTCTTCACTTTTGTTAGAATCATTTTCTGAATCAGAAAAATCTTCTAAGATATCTACTAAACTGTGTTGTCCTAGAATTTCATTTTTTTTATATATATCAGGTGATGATAATGTATTTAATCTTGAATAACCAGAAGCTTTTAAAACACCATTTACTAATTTCTTTTTTTGAGAATCAGATAGATACATATAAGTATTATGATGTTTATAAACATGGTCATCTGTTATTCCAACTATTTTTTTTATATTATCAATAACTGAAGTTTTATCCCAATATCCACTTACATTTTTCTCAAAATGTTCTCGAATATATTTATCACTTAAAATAAAAGGTAATATGATGTCAGACATAGAGATTTCTTTACCTTTTATTTCTTTATATTGTTGAATTGCACTTTCTTTTAAATAATAAACTAATGTTGATATACATGAATTGATTCCACCATTACGATAATTTTCTAATAAAGTTTCAGTTTGCTTATTGCTTAATCCATATTCATTTTTATAATTTTCAATAAAAGTATTGATGTCAATTACATCTCCGAAATTTAAATTTAGATATTGAACTTTTGATATATTTAGATTATTATTTATTTGAATATTATTTACTTGATTTATATTTTTCTCATTTTTCTCATTTTTCTCATTTTTCTCATTTACTTGAAGTTGTAATTGTTTATTTTCCATCTTTTTTATTTCTAATTTCTTTTGATAGTCTTTTTTTTTTAATTTATTCGTAAATTTTAACTTTTCAATTTCTAATTTAAGATGATGTTCTGTTTTTATCTTATCCATTTCTAATTTATGTTTCAATTTAATATCAAAATCTGTAAAAATATCATCATTTTCGATATTATCATGAAAAAGTTTACGATGATTTAATAAACCTGTTTGAAATTTAAACTCTTTATTACATTCTATGCATATAAAGTTATCAAAATCAAGGAAGGGTGTATCACTTTTATTAGTTAAATGTTTCTTTGATTTGTAATGAATTTGTAAACTGTGCTTACTTGTCGTTAAATAATTACATAATTCACATAAATACATATTGATTTTTTTTTATAAAAATTTATGATTTTTTTCTTAATATTTTAACACATTTTTTTTATATTTTTTTGACCGTCAAATATCCTAAAAAAAAATTTCGCGTCTAGGGGTAGTCTTGACAATAATTTAAGAGGATACCTATCCCAAACAACTATATACGAATGCTATACTAGACGCGAAAAAATATATTTGGAAAAAATGGACTTTTTTCATTTTTGTCTCAGCCAAAAGTCATTTGATGCGGCGATATAGACCCCTAGACGCGAAATTTTTTTTCGATTTTTCGTGTTTTTTCGTGTTTTTTTATTATCTCTAAATCTTCGTTTTTTTCGTATTAAAATATGTATAAAAATGTTTTTTTGATTATAACCAGAAAAAAATCACCATTATAGTCGAGACTACCTCTAGACGCGAAATTTTTTTTTGAACAAAATTTTGAGCTCAACTTTTTTTTTTCAGAAAAAAAACTCAAAAAAAACATGTTTTTTTACATTTTTTTTGACTTTTTTAAAAAAACAATCTACCGAGAAAACCCTACACGCTACCGAAATATAAATTTTTCATGTTTAAAAAATCCATAAAAAAAGACCTTTCGTCAATTTTATTTTTGGGAAAAAAAATATTTCTCACACCCTATTTCTGAAAAAAAAAAAAATTTGAACAAAAAAAAATCATCATTTTTTTGTTTTTTCTACGTATGCTATTAATCATTATATATTTATAGAACCACATATGCTATTTTTTGAATTGTAAAAAACAACATAAAAAATAAGATTGATTATTTGCCATATTCTATTATTTTTTTTAGAACAAATAATGCATAAAAAAAAATATTATTTTTTTGTATGAAAAATAAATTATATTTTTTATAAGGGTTATGTATTTTTTTATGATGTATGATGCTAAATAATTAAAAATATTATTTATATAAATATTATTATGCTATAAATCATTGTAAAAATTAGAAACATATATGCATAATATAAAAACAGATTTATATATATTTATGTAATTATGCCATATTAATACATATATTTTATGATATAATATTATAAAAAGGTTTTTTATAATTGAAACTAAAAATTAAAAATTAAAAATTAAAATTAAAAATAAATAAAATATTTAAAATTTTTTGGTTTGTTATATGTTTTGATATTTATATATTTTAAACATAATAAAAGCAGCTACAATTAAGCATGCTATCAATAATATTATTTCAATAGTTGACCCCATACATCCTTTAACACTAAATATATTATCAATATTTGTTGGAGTTAACATACCACCACCACCTAATCCACTTATAAAACCTTCTATTTGATGAGATTGAGATTGAATCATGTCAGGATTTTCAAATTTTTCTAAAGTTTGTTCTTTGTTTTCTTTTTCAGTTGTTATCTTTTTATAATAATGGAGAAGATTTATTACACAAAAAATCGTTAAAATCATATTATTAATTTCATTTGTTTTATCATAAGTATCAGTATGAATCCAATTACCAAAACTACTTTGATTTTTTAACATACAATTTATAAATTTATCATGGTCTGTGTCTTCAATTCTAGATTCCTCTTCTAATAAATGTAATAAAAGTAATGAATAAGCTTTTGACGTATCTAAATATAAATCATCATAATTAGATTTATTTAAAAATATGTTAACTAATTCTGTGGCAACTCTTTTTTTTAAATGTAAAAATGATTTATCAGCTAGAACTTTTTCACGTTTTTTTTCCATTAAACCAAATAGACCTAATCCGACATTTAAATATCTAATATGTCTTTGACTAAAGATATCTAGAATTGGTATTAATTGACTTATCAATCCATCACCACCTTGTAAATATTTTTCCATTTTACTAATATAATTATTTAAAGTATACTGATTGGAATTTTGTAGAAAAATATCTCTTAAGAAATTTGTTTCAAACAAATCATTTTCTTGTTCTTCATATACAAAAATAGGTTTAGGGGCTATTATTGAATAATTTTGACCACACTTAACTAAAGTATTGTATTTTTTTTTAAATCCTAATGGAATACCATATTTACCTTCAATAAATGCAAGTAATATTGTAACACCACCATCGTATTTAATACCCTGTTTTCTTTGTTCCTCAACCATTTTTAAACGGTATTCTCTTAGATATTTAACACCTCTTGAAATCCCTTTTTTTATTTTCTTTTCAATATCAGTCATTTAAATTATAAAATATTAATTGTATTGATATTTATAACTATTATTACTGAATATACTAGAAATTTATTTTTATTTATAAATTCGTGTCATGTTTTTAAATTTTGTTTAGTTTATAATGATATACTATTCTTTATTTTTTTGATATCATTATTATAGATTATGAAGGTAATATTGGAATAAATCCCTCATTTACTTTTATTTTTTCAAGATTAAATACCTCAGTAATTATTTCATTATAAATATTTCCATATAAATAATTTGTGATAAACACATTAGTATCTCTTTTTTTTGTATATAAACCTGTTTTATTATTTAATTCTAATATTTTTACATTAAAATTACTATCAATTATTAAATCAGCCCCTAAAATATTATAACCATTTTGTGCATTAGGAAAATTTGATATATTATTGATTTGAATCTTAGCAATAAATCTAAATATATTTAATATTTTATCCATAACTATATTTGTTTTATTTTTTCCAAATTCTTTTTCAAAATCATTTGGAAATAAATAATCTGTTTTTGTTGATGAACTGTGTGAATCATGTATTTTAGAATCATGAAATAATTTAGGATCATTATTATAATCATCTTTTGCTGTCCAAATAAAACCATATTTAGAAATAAAAGATTTTATATCATTTTTAGAATTTATATAAACTATATACAAAATTCTAATATGGAATTTCTTTTTATCAAATAAAAGTGGTGATTCTAGGTATTTATTTATAATTAAATTATCAGCTTTTCCAGATGTTTTTGTCATCTTTTTAAGAGTTTTTTTCTTATTTTTTAATTTATTTATTAAATATTGAAATTCATCAAATGAAGATATAATGAAATTTCCTTTACCAGCAAATTCATTAACAATTTTTATATACCATGGATTATTATTTTTAAATAAATATTCATATTTTTCAATATTATCATTTTTATTTAATAAATATGTTTCCATAAAATATTTTGATGTTATTTTTTTATTATAATCATTACATATTTGATATAATTTATCCTTGTATGCTAATGAATAATCATCTATCATGTTTATTAGAGTTGTGTTTTTAGGGATAGAAAAGTTTTTCCTAGATAAATAAGTGTGAATAAAATATACAGCATTAGGTGAATCTTTTGCATCATATTTACTATTCATTTTAATAAAATTATGTTTGTCTAATATTTTTTCAAAAACTGTAAAATCAAATGTTATTTTGTTAGCATCTGTAATATCAAATTTTGTAAAATAATATAATTTTGTCATATTACTATTAACATTATTTAATCGATTATTATTTTTCCAAATATCATATACAACAGTATTTAATTCTTTATATAATATCGATTTATTCATAAAAAAACTTATAATTTCATTCTTTTTTGATATTATATTATTATTTGAAGAATTGTTTAATAACTCTAATTTTAATAAAGTTACTATATCTTGATAATCAATGTATCTATTAGCAATAAATCCTAAAAATGTTTCTACTTCTTTGATAAATAGTTCATTAATTTCTTCCTTTTCGAAAAAAGTTTGATGAAGCTCAAAATTATCTAATACATTCAATAATTTATCTTTTAATTTTTTTTCTATACCTAGAAAATTTGTTCCGATTACATAAAATTCTAATGATTGATTAGATGCTACTGATGGTCTATATAATATTACTTTTTGAAATAAATGTGAATATAAATATAAATAATTAACAAAAAATCCAGATATATTTTCATAACCTTTATAAAATAGATATGAATTTAATGGTAATGCGACATGTTTTATACAACAATCGCCTCCTATTGATAATGATGAAAAGGTCATACATATTTTATAAAATTCGGAGCATTCAAATTCCTTAATTTTATTATCCATATCTTCCTTTTCTTTATCATCCATTATATAAAAACTACTGGTAAAGGTATCTTCTGTATATCTATCAATTGTTTTTATTTCATATCCATCTATTTCAATATCTAGAACATCATCAGATGAAATAAAATGAATAGGATTATCTTTTATTTTATCTGATTCTAACAAATTAAGTTTAATATTTTTTGTTTTAAAATTAGTTAAGTCAGTATAAATATTAATATTACTACTTTGATATGTTTTCTTTCCAATAAAATAATCAAAACTATATAAAAATTGGGGATTTTTTTTACCTAAATACAAATAATTAAATTGATTATTAGATAAATTTTTCAAAGATAGAATATAA
>JACCDO010639035.1_pt1 | contig 12571 bp, 8 predicted proteins | sample 7446101 | NCBI WGS metagenome assembly JACCDO01 (sample SAMN15323440, study PRJNA562643) | freshwater metagenome | isolation source: river surface water | place: USA:Blue River Watershed | collected 2017-08-16
ATGTACTCTAAGTTCGGTCAGAAGATCGCAAAAACCTTAAATGGATTTTATTGTAACTAATAAGTAACTAAATACGGAACTAAGTCTAATAATGTAGCAGTTAGAGGACAGCTACACACGCACTATTCAGAGTGGCAGCTTCATTAGTAATGACAACAGTGTTAGTAATGACAACAGTGTTAGTAATGGCAGTAATAGAGGAGTGTGGGTACGACAGTAGCAGTATATATTAAATGAACCACTCTCGGTAGTAGCTAGGCTCTCAACTCCTCTTACGCCTCTCCTATAACGCCTCTTCTCCTCTTATTATACCTTCTTCTCTTATTCCTTCTCTACTTGTTACTCGGCAGTCCGAGTCGGCACTAGGGTTATTTGTCAAACAAAAACTTGATAAAAATAAACATCGCGGAAATGCAGCTCTTTCGGCGCACTTTCTCTTCGGCAGTGAAGTACTCAGCCTATGGAACCCCCTCAAACGTCTTGAAGCGGGAAGGTGTGGCAGTTACGAGCCAATTGGAGGCATCTCAAGTGGCAATAAAGTTGCTTGGTGCGCCCATCAATCCATCCGATATTAATCAGGTAATTACTTATACATTTCAACTACAGCGTCATTCATAGTACTAAACACTCACTATTTCCTTGCTTGTTGATAGGTTGAAGGCAATTATGCAGTTAAACCAAAGTTGCCAGCAGTAGCTGGTAATGAAGGAGTAGGTGTTGTGAAATCCATTGGAAGTAATGTGAAATCATTAAAAGTTGGTGATTGGGTTGTACCAGCTTCATCAGGATTTGGCACTTGGAGAGAGGATGCTGTTGCAAATGAAACTGAATTTGTAAAGGTTCCTAATGATATACCAATGCCATACGCTGCAACAATAGCCGTGAATCCTGGTACTGCATATAGAATGTTGAGAGACTTTGTTCAATTGAAACCTGGTGATTATATTATTCAAAACGGGGCGAATAGTATGGTAGGTATGGCTGTAGTGCAAATGGCAAGAGAAATGGGAGTTCGGACCATTAATATTATACGATCGAGTCGTCCTGACTTTGAGATACAATTAAGTTTGCTCACTAACTTAGGTGGTGACATCAACATCCCTGACAACTATGTGAATACCGAGCAATTTAGAGAATTAATAAAGGATATACCACCCATAAAGTTAGGATTAAATTGTATAGGAGGTGAGAGTGCCACTCAAATGGCGCGTGTATTAGGAACTGGTGCCACCCTGGTGACCTACGGTGGTATGAGTAAGCAGCCTTTCACTGTCCCATACGAGTTGTTAACATACAAGCAGTTGAATCTTCAAGGCTTTTGGATATCTAAGTGGAACGAAACTCACTCACAGGACGAGAGACGCCAGATGCTCAACGACATCGCATCGATGGTTAGAGATGATAAATTAAAGTTGTTTTATGAATTACATGACTTTGACGACTTTGACTACGCATTAAAGCAGTCTTTGTTGCCTTACAGACTGCGCAAAGTGGTGTTGAACATGGATTATCCCGATAGATTTAAAGAGCACGACGAAATGGGCGAGAAAGAACCTAGAGTTTATGATAAGTTTGATACAAGTGTTGTATAATTTAAACATAAATAAATAAACTATTTATCAACCAACCGCTCCTACTGCTGCTCGATACTCTTGACAATATTTACATCTTTAAAATCAGGGAAAGTAGTGAAACAGTACTTATAAGCATCGAAATAACGAATAAAGGAAAAGGAGAAGTATGTTGCCATTTTCCTTGTTATATCGATAGAGAAGACAATATTCCTCCTTTCCTCTACAGCCCCCGTGCTCTCATCACTACTAATAACTTCATTATCATAGATAATTCCTTGTAGTTTCTCACCGAACTCCCTCAGTGCATCCTCTTTCTTCAGTTCAATCGCTGATTCCGTGAGACAATACTTCTCAAATATATCCACGACAATCGACATGTACTTCTGCGCTTGGAAATAAGTCATTTGGCAGTCTTGAATACAGAAATGGACAGTTTGATACATAAATTCCAGCAAGATGACTGCCCGTTGGCTACTCATATCGTCGAACTTGCAGCACCTAGATTTGAACAGTTCTAGTTGTTCGCCATAGTCCGCCGCTTGGCACAGCGCACTATATGTGTCCTCGCCCAGGGAGAACCACGCCGACTCCATCACAATCCACTTTCTCGCAGAGAAAATGTGTCTTCGACTACTATTCTCGTTACTTTTCTCAGTCAGACAAACGAGACGATGCGGAGCCGGTCCTGTTCAAGTGTGACTTTAAATGCGTTGGCTACTCACCAGCACATGCAAAGGCTGTCAAAGGAGCATTTCCTGGCTGCATTGCAACTGCCAACACTTTGTTGTACCACCAGGAATTCTATCAAATACAACGAGGCATGTCGGGTACCGGCAAAGAGGAAACGGAAGATAAGAGTATAAGATCACAGTTGCCATGTCCTCGCAAGGCGACGAAGAAGGCAGTCAAGCCGTCAGTGAGAATGTCATTGAAAGAGTCTATGAGATAGAGTTCAAGGTCGGAGAACATGAAAAGTCGAATATATTAACTTGCTTGAATGATATGCGCAATGACTCTTCATTCTGCGATGTTGCTTTCTTGTGTCATGGTAAGCTATTCCGCGCGCATCGGGTGGTTGTGGCTGCATGGTCTAGATGGCTACGAGGTTTATTGTATGATAACTCACCCAATGAAGTTATATCGTTGGATATTTTCCAGCCAGAATGTTTTGAAGCTGTTTTGCACTACATGTATGGGCTACCATTACTATATACTCTAAACATCGCGGAAGGCGTTATTAAAGTAGTTAGACGCTTAGAGATGGCGCAGTTAGAACAGCATTGTTGGAGGTTTCTTATTGGTATTATTGACAGTCAGAATTGTGAATTTTTACATGAGTTGGCTGATAGATATGACTGTCCTCCTTTGAAACTTACCGCGTGGAGAATCCTGCAAGAGAGCTTGCCAGGTTACGCGAACAGACCAGCAGATATGTTAAATGACCCACAACGTCTTCAGGATATTAGTCACGGATTGACTGGACCTGGAGAAAAGGAATACTTACAAGGTTATATAGAAGCCGAGCAACTCATCGAGGACTTAGACGACCGCGAGGAAGACGAGGAGCAGCCCAGCATACTGCCAAATGGCACCTATTACTACCCCGGAGTGAGCAAATATACCAATGAACAGGATGACGATGATGAGACCAGATCATCGTCGTCTGAAGTGAAACCTGTATATGTTGACCCCAAGACATTGCCTGTTGATGCCAAGGCTGCCGATGTGGTGCGCGCATGGGCCTCCAAACTGCAAGTTGTCAAGAAGCAATGCGAGCCTAGCGAAGAGTACGATGACACTGAACCATTAGAGGATATAAGATATAAATATGTGGAGACGAGAGTGACTTCCAGTCCTAGCAGGACCGTCGAGAGAGAGAATAGAGTGGTGAAAGAGCGCCCAGTCACCACAACGGCACCTGTTGCTCCCGCTGGCCCAACCATATCGCCGCAACGAGTTGTTGGGGCTCAAAATATGGTGTCACCAACTGTCACAACACTAAGTGTCGCTCATCGTCGTTTACTCGGTGAATACGACTGGAAAGGAGAGTTGCGCAAGTTTTACTTGTCTATTAACATGCCCGAGAAGATAGCTACACTCGACGACATACTGAAGATATGGATGGGCAAGGAGGACCGGATGCTGTCGTCGCTGCTCATCAAGTACAGGAAGATTGTGCCTCCTGAGATGGCAGATCACATGGAGCAATTGATTGCACAAGTGGAGACACAGAGTGATATGGGCGACTACGACATTGACAGTCCCGCCCACAGAGGAGGGGTGCGCGGAGGAGTGATATCCAGCGGTAGAAGGTAGCGGGGCGGGATTATAATGTATAAATAAGTCACAGTACATACAAATCTAGCTTATTATTTCATTGAAGTCTTTCTCTAGCTGCGCGAATTCTTGCAAGAAGGAGGCCTCGTTGCTGTCCAGATCACTGCGCAGCAAGCTCACCTGCTCTGGGCTTGGTAAGTCCAACAGTATGTCGTTATTCACAGTCTTACTAGCTTCCTCTTCTTCAAAGTCATCACTATCGTAGCCGTTGCGGTAGGCATCGTCGCTGAACGGCGACATGAAATTATCGGGTGATGGTGTGTTCAAGGCGAAGGTAGTGTCTGTGTCGCTACTCGCATTCCGCACGCTATTCACCAACGACTTCGCCTCCATCCGCAGGCTTTTCATCGCATGCAACGACGCCTTGATGTCGCACAACATGTCCAGCACAATCGCTGCGCTCTCCAGGATACGCCGCGACTGCTGCGGCTCATTCAAGACTAACTTGTACTTGTTCAGATCCATTTTGAACTCGGAATTCAGCGACTGTTTGCTCTGGTTGTCGACGAGCAACGCGGTGTAAGTGAGCACGTGTCTCAACGCCGAAAGCTTCGTTTCCCACTCACTCATTGCCTCGGTCAAGTGCCGCTGAATATCCTTCCACAATGCCTCCACGAGCATCAGGACCTCGATCATTCCGTTGAGTATGTGGCTGTCATACCCGTTGATGGAGTTGGTGCCGGAGGACGTGATCAGCAACGCGCACAACACCCGCGTGAAATGCTCGAGAAGCCCACGGAGTGCAACTTGCTCTTCGAAGCTCAAAGTTAGAAAAGTCGTTAGCTTTTTGTGAATTAAAATGAATAAAGAGCCACCGGATAGTGCGCGCTGCTGCGGCGGCTCCAGGTCATCTCGCTGCGGGTCAGCGTCGCTATCGATGCCAAACGTTAGGAAGGCATTCAAGTCGCCAGAGAGACGGGCCAGTATGCCTTCAGTGGCGATGTCAACCAACTGCTTCTCAGTCAAGATAGACGATACTACCTTGCTCCCTATTGACTTCCTGCCGCCACTAGCCGTTGCCTCAGGAGCCTCTGGCGCATCAGGCAATGTAATGATCGCCAGGTCACATAGCTTGTTGAGCTTCTCGTCGATGGAATGCAGGTCCAAGATCAAAGACAACGAGGTGAACTCTGTTGCTGCACTCACCGTGCTAGCTGCGCTGACTTTCCTTATTAGACTCCACGCATGCATCAACGGCGCGGATGACAAGAACTGGGTCAAGTAGTTGATGGAGGAGACCACTACCGTCTGCGAGACTGCGCCTGCAGCGCGAGATATCATGGCTTGACCGAGACTGTTGTCTTTGGCTGCATCAGGTTCACCTGTTGCCTTGCTGTGCTGACAGAGGAACTCCGTGGTTATACCGAGTAAGTAGTTGTCGTTGGACCCAACACTCAGCTCGATCAACAGCCGTCTTAGCAAGACATTACTCGCTAATATCTGCTGCTCAGCTAATGCGACGACCGTTTCACTTACACAGCCGTGAAGGAAATGAGTCGTGTACAGCTCCTTGATCTGCTCACGGATAGTCGGCGAGTCGTGGTCTGCACGGTCGCCAGTAGCCACACTTTTCGTGGCTTTAGTAATAGCGTTACAAAAGCGTAATGCCAACACAAACACTTCGAGGTGAGACTGCAGAGTGCTTTCCGCGGTGGAATCCTTGCCGCCGACCGTTCCCGCCTCCGTGCGCATCTTGTTGTACTGCAGGTACTTGTTACTCTTGGCATAGGGGTACGTGAGGTGCAAGAGCAGCGGTTTATGGCTGTTTTGAGGGCTTCTTGACATAGAAAGCAGCAGTTCATAAGTGATTTGATAGCCTTTAATGATGTCATTCACTGCAGCCACAAGTAAGTTGGTGTGCTGCTGAATGAAGGTGTTCATGCGCTCGTCATTCATCGATAGCGCGATGATCAGCGCCTCCTTGGCTTGGTTGCCGATGTTATTCTTGTAAATCAGCGGGATGAGGGTGGAAATGATCTCAACCTGACAAGGTTTTCTTTTTCTGGGCGAGTCTGTCACCAACACGTGAACAGGCAGAGAGGAGTCAAATGTGGCAAAGAAATCCAAAAGATTGGGGTTTTCTGCGATCTTCCTCATGCAAATGCATATCAATGCAATCAAACCAGCTTCAACTCTGCCGCGATAACTGAGTATGTCCTGCTTGCTCTGTCCATCGCGGTCATTCACCTTCATTCTATTATCTCTTCGTGAAGCGATGTTGATCAGCTTGACAATAGGTCGATGAACCGTCTGGTGAGGCAGTAATGGGTACCTTACTCTGCGCAATAATGAAGCAAATGCGCCGAGAATCAATGGAAGCGTGCCCCGAGGATGGTCAGCATGAGCTCTTTCGCATAATTCATTCATAATTTTATTTTGTAAGAATGAATTTAAACATGGTAATTGTGACATCTCAGGGTCGGGCGACAAACTATAGCAACTAAGCCACTTATCTGATTCAATTTGTAGTATAGTAATGATCGCTTTCATGTCTTCTCGAACATTTGATTGGTACAACAATCGGTCACCCAGCAAAGTATGGCTATTCTCCATGTCACCGATGCTATCTAGTGTGCGACAAATGCGTTGAAACAGGAGTGTTAGACGAAGTTGTGGATCTGCTTTAGGATCAATTTCATCCTTTTTCGCACTGATTATGACGCCTTGATCGATACCCACGCTCTCTGATATCTTCTGTAGCGCTGCAAGTGCGTTCGACTTAACCTTGCTGAAGTAGTCACTGATCATAGCGCTAACTTATTTACCTCGAAGTGTGCACATCTCCTGACAACTATTCCTGCTTGATCTTGGTGGGGAAGTGCACTTCTGCCCCAGGACCCGTCACATCCCCACCAGCTTATGCAGGCAAACGGTAGAAAGAGGAACCGACGAAAGCTTTCGAGATTTGCGCGCGAACTCCCGCTAGAAGCAGCTCTACTGACTCGTCTAGCCTGCCGTCCCACCAGGCGCAACCTATCTCGCGGTTCTGGTACTTAATTGAGTAGATAATAGAGGAGGAAAGGGGAGATAGTAAGAGGAGAAAAAAAGAGGAGAAAAAAAGAGGAGAAAAAAAGAGGAGGAAGAGGCGAGACTGAGTAGAGACTAAGGAGAGACAACAAGAGGCGGGAATAAGTGGGCAGTTAGATACAAGAAGCTTCGCAGTTAACACCGCGAATATGGACAAATATACAGCTATTCTGAGGTCCCGGTCTACTCCCTAAAGGAGGAGATCTTCTGCTTGGCTGCTTGCAGCATGCCCAACCTGCTGGCTATGCTCGTGTCGTGATTGTCGTCTACGTACGAGTCCAGCATGGATCTGTGGAATGTGGTCGAGTTGGTGGATATGGGCGACAGCTGCTCAGTGCTCGCTCGGGTGTATTTACTAGGTGTAAAGACCTTACTATTTTTGGAACTTCTTGTTCTTCTCAGCAGAACGTACTCAATGATGCACTGAACCAATGCGTTGGCGTCCAGGTCGGCGTAGTCAGGTGGCAGCAAGTTGTCGGCGATAAGACCCTTCTGATAGCTCTCCTTCATCGCCGCAACTAACGTGGACTGAAACACTCGCTCTCGCTCTTGGTAAGTGCTACATTCCGCGTGTTTGATAGTCAGCTCTTGCAATGCTTGAGAGAGTCGGTCGTTAACGGATAGCGCGAAGTCGTTTTGCTGCTCGACCAACTGCACCGCACCCTCCATGTTGGCGAAGTATATCTCTTTCGCTGCACCATTGAAGGGAGTGGATGCTACTTTCTTGCGTGGAGACAGCTTCATTACCTTGTCTAACTTCATGCTGTTGTAGTTAACAGGTGAGTTTTGCTTGGACTCCTGGCTGCTGCTGGCCTCGTGGTGGATGCCGCAGACATTATTGATTTCCTCAATAACGCGCTCGATATCCGAGTACTTATTGACGCTGGCCAGTGACGCCTTGATGGATGTCAGGATGGTATTCGCCGCGTCGCTCTGCCGGCTGATGTCCCTCTCTACTTTGTGTCTTAAAGTCGCATTGATCTGCTGCAAGTGATTGTACTCGTTGGTAAGGTTGAACAACTCCTCATCTTTCATGTTGAAGTCGACTGACAGCGACTGCTTCTCGCTATTCATGCGCTCGATGTGTTCATGCAACGCGCGGATATACTTTGCTATGTTCGCTAACACCGCGTATAGATTGTTATTGAACTGCTTGATAGGCTCCGCCTCGATCCACGCCATATCCACGCCAGCGAGCAAGGCTGACTTCGCCAATACTTCGGATATGTATTGAGAGAACTGCGTAGCTGTTGTATCTGCTGATCTTAACTGACCTAACTCTGCTAAGAGCTGAATGCGCTCTTGCCGCAGCTCGACCTGCTCATTCCTAACTTTCTGCAACTCGTACTCATTGCTACTCGCCACTTGCACGACGCGATCGCCCTGTTGCAGCTGCAAGTCTCTGTCGTGTAACACCTCTTTCAACTTCTTATTTTCTTGCATGCTCGCAGTGAGTTGCTGCATCAGACTCGCGATGTCGATCTCCAGGTTCTTGTTGGCAATCACCGCGTCATCGTAGGATTGGGCAGCCGCTTCCAGTCGGCGTATTTGCTGTCTCAACTCGCTGTTGATCTCTTGCTCCTTCACTAACTTCTCTTCACAGTGCCGCAAGTCCGCGGCATGTACTTCATTCTGCTTCTCGGCTAGGGCCAGGTCGCGTCGGAGGGATTTGATCGCTTCAATCGACGAGCCGTTTCTCTTCTTGTCCTCGAGGATATAAGCTAGTAATACAGCCTTCTCATCTGCTTCTACAGCGTCCGAGTTGGGCTTCTCCGCAGTACTCAGATTGCTCATGTTGTTATCCAAGATATCCGCCCGGAAGTGTTGTATCTCTTTCCGCAGCCCCGCCATGCGCATGAGCAACTCGCCGTGCCCGGCGATGGACAGCTCGTCGGTCTTGTTATTCAATTGTTCCATTAATTTATTGTATTTTATCTCGTAATTATGACATTTTTCCGTTAAATTGCTCGCTAATTTGGTGCTTTCATTCAATGCCTTCGTCAGCCGATTGACTTCCGTGTTGAAGTAAGCCAATACGTGCGCCACTGATGGTGTGGACGACGATCCACTTGCTTTACCCATTGCAGTTGCTAATGCCTCGGGAAGCTTGTATGTTCGCACTATACTCTCCATTTGACTGGTAATATTCTTCATTTGCTGCTCTAAATCAGCATATTTCTTTTCTTGTTCTTGCTTTTCGTTGAGTAATAACTCAATTTCTTGCTGCAACATCCACATCTTGTTCACATTATGTTGGTACTGCTTAGTGAATTGACTCTCTACTTCAACAACTGGTGCTTTCTTATAACCTGATGATCTGTTAACTGCGCTACTACCAAACGTCCTAGTGTTGCTAAGAGTGGCAGTATCTACCGCTTCATGATTAAGCTGATAGCCGACAACTTCAGCGCGTAAAGAGTCCATGGACTCCTCCGCCAAGTCTTGCAGAGAAAGCATTCTCACGCTACAATAACAATACCCGACGCAGAATCTCTTAGTGCTGCTAACCTAAATGAGTTTGTCGACGATGGAAATGTCGCGCGAGTCGAACTAGCCTCTACTTTGGGATCTCTCGAGAGTCTAGATTCTTCGTAATATCTCGAGCAAAAACAGTTTCAGTACCGGTGTATACATGGAGAGATAGTGTGAGGGAGAGGATCAGTGTAGCGGTTGGCGAAGGTGCGTGCATTAACCTCGCTTCGCTAGCTGGCTTCTCGATCTTGTGCCAAACCACGCCTGAGTGAGCGGTTAATTCCAAGGAAACTGGCCGGCCCCGTACCCAAGCTGCCAGGTTCGATGACGATACATTCAAAACCGAATAGTACAATAAAACTGTTGCAAGAGCAAGAAATGGTGAGTGCTTCTATAAAAAGCGACGAAGAAAGTGGCTCGCAGGTGCAAGAGGCTCGTTCTCCAGCTTCCGTCAGGTATAGTCGCTTCTGCTATCTGGTGGGCGGAATATTACTGTTCTTTGGAATGCATAACTACTTCCAAGAACTGATCATGTCACTTCCAGGCTTCAAAGTAGGAGTTATGTTGGGCTACTTGGAGGTGCTGGGAGTTGCGATATGCTCGTATATTGAGAGGCGGGTGGGTAATGAAACTGGGAGAAGGTCGCCTTGGTCGGCATATTTAATGCTTTGCTTTTGTCTACTAATAAGTTCAGCCACATCAAATATTGCATTACAGTATATCAACTATCCAACAAAAGTGGTTTTTCGGTCTTGCAAACTCATCCCTACTATGACCATAGCTGTATTATATAACAAGAAGAAGGTAGCATTCATGGAGTTTGTCTTCGGTATAGTCATCTCGTCGGGTATGGTCGCATTTGCAACTGCTGATTTTCGCGAGAATCCAAATTTTGATCTTATTGGAATCATTTTAGTAACAATTAGTGTTTGCGCAGATGCTTTTTTACCTAATTTTCAAGAAAAAGTATTTGATCAAGGCTCAAGTCGAGTAGAAGTGACCTTCTTCACGAACATACTATGCCTGGCAGCCATGTCCGTGGCGTTTACATTCACGGGGGACTTACAGATTGCATTTGCTTACGCATTTGCTAATCCTCAAGCGTTAATATACATGATAATATACACTTTCCTTGCATATATCGCCATCTCCTTTCATATGGCGCTTGTGCAGGAGTTCGGTGGGATCACCACAGTGTTAGTAGGAAACACGAGGAAGGCCATCACCATCGTGCTCTCCTTCATCCTCTTTCCGAAGCCATTCTCCAACTTATACTTGGTTGGAGGCGTGCTAGTGTTCGGTGGTCTCATTGGTAACGCGTACTACAAGGAGAAGCAGAGCGGAGGCAAGGTAAAACGGGACGGCCTCGTCGGTATGTAAATTTATTTCTTTGTAATTTGTAACTTAGTTAGTCGTTAGTGAAAGTAGCCGTTAGTTCAGCGGGAGATCTCGATTCTTACAGATTTCTATGGAAAATTCTACTGTTCCGGAACTGCTCCAAGTGGGAAGAAGTTGGAAAATTAAAAAAAGTGATACGTTGAACACACGTTGTGTGAAGGTTCTTGTAACAGAAGGAAGTAAAGAGAGAGAGTGAGAGAGTAAGTAAGCGAGGAGGAGATTCAGTCATAAGATGTCAGCTAGCTCCACGATATTCTATGCCTCGTCAACCGTATTAGTGTTCAACGCTTTGGTTTGGTTGTCAGACCAGCTTCAAGCGTCATCAGAATGTCCAGATAGCAGAAGGAAAAAGAAAAAAGCCATTCCAAGTAGAACGATTGAGGTATGTTGTGACTCGGTGGCTGCTGCCGTTACTGCAGCTCGCGGTGGGTGTAACTCGGTTGAGTTATGCGCAAATCGCGCAGAAGGAGGAATCACACCATCCATAGGAATGATCAAAGAAGTAGTGCATCAATTAAAAGCGACAAACGTCCTAATTCATGTGCTGATTAGACCACGTGAAGGGGACTTTGTTTATGATGGAATGGAGTTCGACGTTATGTTGCGGGACATCATTAGCTGCATGGAGGCAGGTGTTGATGGCATCGTTGTCGGACTACTTACCAAAGACGGAGATATTGATGTAGAACGTCTAGAAATCATTAAAAATATAGTCGGCGATCAGATGATCATCACCTTCCACAGGGCGTTCGACCAGTGCAAGGACGCCCTGCAGGCGCTGGAGGTCATCATCAAGGCCAGCTGCGATCGCTTGCTGACTTCTGGTCAATGCAACTCGGCGTTGCAGGGAGTCGATGAGCTGGCAAAGTTGATAAACGCTTCTAATAACCGTATAAACATAGTAGCTGCTGCAGGTATCAATGCCGAGAACGCGGCCACGATCATATCTCAAACCAACGTCACCGCGATGCACGTTGGATCCGCTGTCGTGGTCCAGTCTAGCAACGCGGGTGTGGAGTCAGCAATGAAGAACGTTAACGTCGGTCTGGGCACCTCATCCAACATATACTCATTCTCGCGAGTATGCAGTAATCTGGTTACCGACGTAGTCGACGCTTGCCGCAAGGCCTGGACTGTCAGCAAGCCCGTTGAGCCGGCTCAAAGCAGTGGCAAGAAGGCTTTGAGTGTCGACGTAGATAGCCCCATCCCCAGTGACGCAGCTGCTGTTCAACCCGATGCAAGCGACGACTTCGTGCACATCACCAAGAGCGCGACTAACTCACCGCGCATCCAGCTTGTGTAGCAATCCGTCAAATGAACGTGTCGCCTTTTGTATATTTATACTTTGGATCCCTTCAAACCCTGTGTCCCGCGCGGCCACAGCCCACACCCACGCCAGGTCTGTAGCAAGCATTTGTCAGTTGTAATTTCGCTATTTATATTACATCAATACACTTTGTCACTATATCGCGTGCTCTTCCACACCGAGTAGTGGTAGGGCGAGGGCGACTCGCAGTCGATCACCGACTCGGCATCCAGCAAGTAGCGCTCGGTCTCGTTCTCCACCAGAATTAATTTCAATAATTTCTTGCTTCTACCCTGAGTCTTCCTCTTCTTCCTACGGCGTTTGAAATTCAAGTAGCCGTTGCATGCCTTGGTGGAAGTAGGCCTCTTAAAGAGGATATCCCGCAAGATGTTACTACGTGCGTCTGAGCTGTCGACGAGGCTCTTGTCGAGCAGGTGCTCGGTGTCCGCATCATAAC
>JACCDO010090580.1_pt1 | contig 12569 bp, 5 predicted proteins | sample 7446101 | NCBI WGS metagenome assembly JACCDO01 (sample SAMN15323440, study PRJNA562643) | freshwater metagenome | isolation source: river surface water | place: USA:Blue River Watershed | collected 2017-08-16
TTATAATAAATATTACTTCCGCTTGTAGTCCATTGACTTGAAGCATATGAATTACCACCTTGATATAAACTTCCCGTTAAATTAATATTTCCCAATACATCCAAATCAAATACTGGAATCTTACCAATACCCAATTTATTTTCATCTCCCAATAAATATATTGAAGAATTTCCGACTTGTAAATTACCTAAAATTTTTACATTATTTGAAACAGATAAATTACCAACAATATTCGCATTACCAACAGGCATATAAAAATCACCATTTACTCGTAATGCTTCATTTGGCATTGTAGTCATAGAATCAGTCCAATTGGCATAATAAGCAGAATTAGTAAGTTGTAATCCTTTAGTACTATGGAAAGTATAATTTACATCTGGGTCAGTTCCTCCATTTTCGGTACCAATACAAAAAATAGATGGATATGTTGTATAAGTACTTCCACTTAAAATATATGGAAAACCAAAATTAACACCATATCCTAATGCGCTTAATGGATTTGAAGGTCTAAATCTTATAATACTATCCATACCAGTATATCCCGTTAAACCACCAACTGAACTATCATATCCATTAATACCACTTTGATATAATGTTAATGTACCTGTTCTTAATAATATTCCACCACTATTTAATGTACCATTTGTATCAAGTGTTCCAAAAGAAACCATATCAGCATAAGCATTTCCAGCACTGTTTCCGAAAATATATGAACCACCATAATTATAAATATCTCCTCCTGTATATAATGTACTACTTGTATTTGCTGTACCCTTCACATCTAAAGTATATTGTGGGTTTGTATTATTTATACCAACGCGATTATTAACCGCATCTACCCACATTGTACCAGAATCAACGTTCAAATTACCACTGATTCGAGCATTTCCCACCACATCTAAATTGGCAGAAGCGGATGTCGCACCGATTGCGACGTTATTTCTAACAAAAGCATCCACAGAAACGTTAGCAGAACCCTTGACATCTAACGCTTGTTGTGGATTTGTATTTAATATACCCACTCTATTATTTGTGGCATCTACCCACATTGTACCAGAATCAACATTTAAATTACCATTTATAATAGCATTTCCCACCACATCTAAATTGGCATTAGCAGTTGTAGAACCGATTGCGACGTTATTTCTAACAAAAGCATTTACAGAAACGTTAGCAGAACCAACGATATCTAACGCTTGTTGTGGGTTTGTATTTAATATACCAACTCTATTATTCACAGCGTCAACCCACATTGTACCAGAATCAACGTTTAAATTACCACTGATTCGAGCATTTCCCACTACGTCTAAATTAGCAGAAGCGGATGTAGCACCGATTGCGACGTTATTTCTGATAAAAGCATCAACAGAAACATTTGCCGACCCTTTTACATCAAGTGCTTGTTGAGGATTTGTATTTACAATACCAATACGATTATTTACGGCATCAACCCAAAATGTACCAGAATCAACGTTTAAATTACCGCTTATAATAGCATTTCCAACAACTTCAAGGTTAGCATTAGGACTTGAAGTAGCGACGGAAAGTTTTCCATTAAAAACACCGTTTTGGGCAGTTAAAGTTTTTGTAGAAAAGTTTCCTTCACCAATCGAATGTAAATTATATACTCCAGTATTGGCATCAGTTAAAATCCAATTTCCTGAACTATCTAATTTAAGAGAAGCAACAATAGAACCGGAATTTTCAATTTCAATACCGGCACCGTTGTATGTAACACCACCTTTATTTAAAGTAATTGTAGGGTCACTTACTTGAGTAACATTGGATTGAATATATGTAACATTACCATTTAAATAAATATTATCACCAGTATTACCTATATAAATATTTTGGTTAGGACTTTGTGAATAACCAATAAATATATTACCCATATTTGCTTGACCGCCTAAAGTAATATTATTGGAAGAATCGCGAGTTAAAAATCCACCAACATTGGATGTATCTAGATAAGTAACTTCTAATGTTGTAACATTTGTGATATAATAATTATTCATATCAAGATTACCACTAATACGTGCGTCACCATTTACTTCTAAAGTATGTAATGGAGTTAATGTATTAATACCAATACGGTTATTTGTAGTTTGAGCATATAATAAATTTGTACTTACAATAAGATTACCGGCAATATTTGCGTCCCCATTTACATCTAAAGTATATGATGGGTTATTTTTATAGACACCAACGCGATTTGAAGTGGCATCAACAAATAAAGTATAACTATCCATATAAACATTACCATATAAATAAGTATTACCAATAACAGATAAATTATTTACAATATTTGCGTTATTTGTTTGAAGATTATAATTATTTAAAATATTTGATGTAACAAGAGTACCAATAACATTTGCTGTACCGCTTATTGTCAATTTATTAACAATATCAACATTGGAAGAACTAATATTATTTGTATTCAATATATTGATTGTATTTAAATTACCTTCAACATATGCGTTACCATTCATATAAGTTAAACCATCAACATATAAATTTCCAGTTAAAATATTTCCACTATTTACAATATTTGAAGAATTAACATTTCCTACAAAATCACTCTCATTATACACTACTAAATATTGATTTACTTGAATATTTGAAGTATAAATATCGTTTTGATTAATAATATTTACAGTGTTTAAGTTACCTTCTAAAACAACATTTCCTGTTAAACCAATTCCTCCCGCTACAACTAAATTACCATTTATTGTGGCATTATATGCGGTTAATGATTGAAAAATATTAGCATTTAATGCGGAAATTCTATTTGAAGCATTAATATTTGAAGTATTAATATTTCCAACAATATTCGCATCACCGAGTATAGTAATATTATTTGTTGAATAAATATTACCAGCAACGTCTAAACGAGCGTTATTTGCGGATAAATTTCCACCGACATCAGTAGCATCAGCATAACCAACACGAGCAACATTATAAACATTAAGATTTCTTCTAACCTGTGTTAAATCATTTCCATTACCAAGTAATGAACCATTTGTAACAGATAAACCAGTTGTACTATTAATAAAAGTTAAACTGCCTCCTGTAGTTAATGCTCCAGTTATAGCGGAACCAGAAACATTTAATCCTCCAGTTATATTTGCGGTACCAATGACATCAAGAGCGTTTTGAGGATTTGTGTTTAAAATACCAACGCGATTATTAATACTATCAACTAAAAATGTTCCAGAATCGACGTTTAAATTACCAATTAATTGAGAATTTCCATTTACAAATAAATCTTGTCCAACAATTATATTGGAAGATGTTATATTATTAGTGTTTAATATATTGATTGTGTTTAAATTACCTTCAATATATGCGTTACCATTGACGTATAAAGTTTTATCGACATAAATATTGCTTGATAAAATATTACTGTCATTAATAATGTTTGAAGAATTAAGATTTCCAACAAAATAACTTTGACCATATGTGACTAAATCTTGATTTATTTGAATATTGGAAGTATAAATATCGGATTGATTAATAATATTGATTGTATTTAAATTACCTTCAATAAAAGCATTACCATTAACATATAACATTTTATCAACATAAATATTGCTTGATAAAATATTACTATCATTAATAATGTTTGAAGAATTAAGATTTCCAACAAAATAACTTTCACCATAAGTAACTAAAAATTGATTAACTTGAATGTTTGAAGTATAAATATCATTTTGATTAATAATATTCACTGTATTTAAATTACCATCGATTACAATATTTCCATCAAAATTAATTGAACCATCAACATCTAAATTACCAGTAACAAAAAGATTATGTACATTTAAATAATCGGAAACATTACCACGAACGACGTTGAAATAAGTAACAATAATTTCTAAATTAGGTGGATAAATAATTGTATTACCAATAGTAAGAATATTTGCGAGTAAATTACCGACTAAAAGATTACCAGCAATATTTGCGTTAATAGTATTAAGATTTACAAGATTTGCTTCTAAACATTGAATATCTAAAGCGTTTGTAACGACTAAATTACCAACAGTTAATATATTACTAACATTTCCGCTAGAATAATTAATAACATTTGCGGTAACATCGGATTGTAAATATGTTTTGCCACGAACGGTGAAATCATTTTGTACATTACCGCTATTATAATTAATAACATTTGCGTTAATATCACGGTTAAAGTTAGAAATATTTGAAACATTTAAATTAGAAATATTGAGTGTATTATAAACATTTCCAAAATCAAAATTAATAATATTACCTTCCATATTTATATTTGATTGTAATAAACGATTTACAACAAGATTTCCAGTATATAAATCACCATAAACATTACCACGTTGATAATTTACAACATTTGCTTCAGTATTTTTATTAATAACAGCGTTATTTTGAACATTAAGATTTCCACCAACGCCTAAATTACCTTGTACATTCGCAATATTTACAACAATTGCGTTACCACTTGCGTTATCTAAAACAATATTTCCGCTAATACTTAAATTACCAACATTAATATTACCAAATACATTACCTGAATTAAATGTAAAAACATTTCCTCGAATAATATTTCCAACGCTTAAATCACGACCTATATTTAAATTACCCGTTATATTACCATTATTATAATTTACTATATTTGCGTTAGTTACTCGACCAATCGATAAACTTCCAGTAATATTACCATTACCATAATTAATAACATTTGCGGTAACATCGCGATTAAATCTTGAAAAACGATTTACTTCTAAATTACCAACAAGAAGATTACCTGAAATATTACCACGATTATAGTTAATAACATTACCATTCATTTGAATATTTGATTGAAGAAGATTATTTACTGTTAAATTACCTGAATAAAGATTACCATAAACATTACCAGATTTATAATTTAATACATTTGCTTCGGTATTATAATCGAGATAAGTATTACGGAAAACGCGGAAATCACGATAAACATTACCATCATTATAATTGACAATATTTGCGACAACATCACGAAGAAAACGAGATTCATTTGTAACTAATAAATTACCAGTACCCGTAACATTTGAAACATAAGAATCTGTAGTAAAAGTGATATTGGAATAAGTGTCATTAAAAACGGAAAATCCATAAACTTGGAAATTACCAGCAGTAAAATCGCCATTTACATTACCACTATTAAAATCAATTATATTTAGATTTGCTTGACCATCAACGTATAAGTTACCATCCATAGAAATATTGTGAGCATTAACATTTCCGTAAATATTACCATTATTATAATTAAAAATATTTGCGTCGGTAGTACCGGCAAATTGAGCATTTTTAAGAACGGCAAAATTAGTATTAATAATAGTATAAATATCATTTAAGGTGTCGGGGTCGAAGGAGGTACTAAAACCGCTTAAAATAAATTGTACTAAATAATTAAGGTTAAAAGGTGATAATAAATAATCATAAGCGATTAAACAACCTAAATCCATATTTATAGAAACATTATTGGAATTAGTTGCTAAATAATTTAATGTAGTATTCATTGGAGCAAAATCATATGTTAATTTTCCGGTAGCAACTTTATAAGCAGGACCATAACCATTAACATACATATTAATATCTTGATCAACTTGATTTCCCATTTCAATAGTAACTAAATACCAAGTACCGGTTTCAAAACCACTATAATTAATAGTATTTCGGAGATTTGGTGTAAGAGGGTCAGTACTTGAAATAGAGAATTCAACATTTGAATAAATACCGCTAACGGGATAACGTGTTAAAGTAATACCGAGAATATCGTCGGTACCACCATAAGAAAATTGAGCAATACGTTCGAATCCGCTAGAAATATTTTGAGTAAATTTGAATAAACAACAAAGAGTAAGACCATAGGAACCTTCATTAAAGATGCCTTTGTAAGTTCCGATGTTAAAAGTAAGAGGATTAGAACCGTAATACATATTTTGGTTATAGAATATACCGGTTCCGGGGTCTTGATATAAAGAGAAATCGACAAAAGATGTATTAAGATAACCGCCAGTAGAGTAATAAACGGGTTTATTTAAAGTATTTGGTTGAAGATAACCATCCCAAACAGCGACTTTAGAAAGTGTTGATAAATTTGTTAAATGTTTTGCTTGAACATTCACAATAGGGTCATATGGAATAGGGACTTGTTGTGTAATAATATCACCATAATCAGCAATAGCAACAGTAAATGGAGTACCATCTTGCATTAAAATTTCTCCTTCCATTATTAAATTCTCTGTTATTGTTAAATTACCCACAGTAACATTATTTAAATCAATTGCTGGGCCAGTATAACCAGTAGCACCGGTAAAACCGGTATAACCCGTATAACCTGTATAACCAGTTGGACCAGTAGCACCTGTTGAAGAAACGCTACCTGCTGGACCAGTATAACCAGTATAACCTGTATAACCTGTGTAACCAGTATAACCTGTATCACCATAACCTGTATAACCGGTATAACCTGTATAACCAGTGTAACCAGTATAACCTGTATAACCAGTAGTACCTGTAAAACCGGTGTAACCAGTAGCGCCGGTAAAACCGGTATAACCAGTAAAACCTGTAGCACCTGTATAACCAGTATAACCAGTATAACCAGTATCACCATAACCGGTGTAACCTGTATAACCGGTATCACCAGTATAACCGGTATCACCAGTATCACCAGTATAACCAGTATAACCAGTATAACCGGTATAACCAGTATAACCAGTGGAACCGGTATTTACGGCACTACCGGAAACACCTTGAGGACCTGTATAACCGGTATAACCAGTGTAACCGGTAAAACCAGTATAACCAGTATAACCGGTGGCACCGGTGTCACCGAAAAGTTGAGTAGCACGGAAAATTTCACCGGAAGAAGAGATATACATATTAGGTTGTTGAGAAATGGTGTTGACATAAACATCTGGGAAAAAAGGATTTGAAATGATGGTGTTACCGGAGGTGGTAAGATTTGAAATATCAACATTACCATAGAAGGATGCGTTACCGGAAATAATTTCGTGAGCATCTAAAACTTGTTGAGCAACTAAAACATCTGCTTTAAAAATTTCGGTATTAATAGGATTTGCGTTTTGATAAACATGAGGAGGATTATTTGGGGTATTATTGGGGAGAAGGTTACCGGTAGCAACGGAACCTTGAAAACCTTTTCGAATAGAAGTATTTTGCTTATTTAAAAAATTAAATTTATCCATAGCAAAATATTTTAGAAAAATAGTTTGTATAACTAATTATAAAACATATAAATTTTAGAAAAAATAAACAAAAAAGTAATATTTCATAAAAAGATAAAAGAAATTCGTTTAAAAAAAAGAAAAAAGGTATAAATTAAATGTAAAGAGTATTTAATACTTAAATAAAAAAGATTATTTAAAAAATGGAGTTAAAGAAAAATGTTACAATTTTAGTGGCAACACCTTGTTATGGAGGACAAGTATTTCAAGGGTACATGCAATCTGTTTTAGGATTACAAAGAATATGTGATAAAATAGGTTGGAATTTAATTGTAAAAACCCACGGAAATGAATCATTAATTCCAAGAGGAAGAAATTTATATGTAGCAATGACATTAGGTCATAAAGAAATAGATTATTTATTATATATTGATGCGGATATAACATTTCAACCGGAAAGTGTTATAAGAATGGTACAGGAAGATAAAGATATTACTTGTGGAATTTATCCAAAAAAGGGTGTTAATTGGGGTCGTGTAACAGAAATAGCGAAAAAGGGTGATAATGTGGATAGTTTAGAACAAATGTCATTAGATTATGTTGTAAATATAGATAATGGAAATATATCAATAAAAAATGGTTTTATGAAAATAAAGTATGGAGGAACAGGATTTATGTTAATTAAGCGAAATGTAGTAGAGAAAATGGTAGAAGCATATCCCGAAACAAAATATACAAATGATATTCAGGGGTATAATGTACCGGAATTAGTGCCAAATTTTTATGCTTTATTTGATTGTATAATACATCCTGAATCAAATAGATATTTATCGGAAGATTATTTATTTTGTGAAAGATGGACAAAGATTGGTGGAGAAATTTGGGCGGATATATCAACAAAATTAGTACATACAGGTACATATGATTTCAAGGGAAATTTTGGTGAATTTATTTTAAAAAATTGTGAATTTGTTGCTGATAAAAAAGAAGAAACTATTAAAAAAGAAGAATCGGTAATGAATTCAACAAATGTGACACCAGTACCTCCGCAAGAACCTCCTAAAAGAATTCGTTTTTCAAATATGATTTAATAAATCACTTGGTATTAAAAGAGTTTGCCCAAAAAATATTTAATAAAATAAGTTTTGTTAAATATTGTAATGAATGTGTGTAGTAATAAATTGTTTCCCATACAATTTTATAAAGAAAATGATTTAATTCTTAAAAAACTGTTTTTATAAAAATGTTTGGGAAACATATTCTTTAAATAATTATTTATTATTTAAAAGAATATAAAAAATGAATAAAAAAATTGAATATAAAGGAAATTCTTAAAGTGGAGTATTAAAAAAATGTTATATCAAACAAGTAAATTATATAAAGCGCAAGTAATAAATCGTCCATCAAAAGTGTGTAAATCACCTTATTTAGCGGATGTTATAGTGTATAATGATGATAATAGTGTATTAGAAGAAAATGTAATGGCGCATTCACCTGCGTTAGGTTGTTGTGGATTGGTGTCAAGTGGGGCATATGTAATGTGTTCAAAATCGGATTCAACAAAAAATAAATCGAAATATGTTATACATCACGTTGTTCAAGAAGATGGTTCAATTATTGGAATAAATCCGATGTTAGCAAATCATATAGTGAAGGAGTTATTGAAACAAAATAAGATTGATAATCCTTTATTTCAGAATATAGAAAAAATAGGAATGGAATATACAATTGAAGAAAGTCGTTTTGATTTCCATTTTTTTACACAATGTGGAAAAGAAGTTTTTTTAGAAGTTAAAAATGTTCCATTAGCAGATGTTGTTGATGTTTCTGCGAAAGAACGTAAAAAAATGGATTTAACAAAATATAATAAAAATGAAAAAATAGCAATTTTTCCGGATGGATATAGAAAAAATGCGAACGCACCGGTTAGTGAAAGAGCAATTAAACATACAAATCATTTACAAAAATTGTATGAAGAAAATCCTGAAAATAGAATATGTGCTATTGTATTTTTAATTCAAAGAACCGATGTTGTTTCTTTTAAACCATCGTCTTTAGATACTTTTTATCAAAAAGCATTATATGACGCACATAATGCGGGTGTTTATGTTTTACCAATATGTGTTGAATGGAAAGACAATCAATGTTTTTTCTTAAAAGAAGTTCCGCTTTTAACAAAATAAAATTATAAAAATTAAATACAAAATATAAAAACTAAATTATAAAATTAAAAATTATAAAATATAAAAATTATAAAATATTTTTTAAGAAATCATATTTAGAAAGAAGAAAAAGGAAGGTATCAAAATGACAGGTATCATAATTTTCGATAGGATTATTTAATTTTAAAACAATTATATTTTCATCTTGAAAATAAGTATCTTTTTCGATATGAGAATAAAGAAAGAGTAAAGTCATTTTGGTAGAAGGATATTTTTCTTTAAGAATTTTCATAAATTTTTTACAAAAATATAATTCTCCTAATTCATCTTTTTCTGAATGTGATGGATGTAAAACTCTATCACTTCTTTGTTCAATCCTTATAAATAATAATTTATTTTCATTATTTTTTAATAAATCTTTTAAACGATTTATTCTTCTTTCATATTTTAAAGAAACATCGCGAAATTGAAGTGGTTGAATCATATGAGTTTCTTTTTTAAATGTTTGATGAAAATCGTGTTTAAAATTAATATAATATTTTTTATTTGTAATTGTATATTGGTCACCTTTTGTTAAAATATGTGTATTTTCAAAATCATTTCTTTGGAAAAGGTTTTGGAAATCGTTTTCGAATAAATCACAAATGGACCATGCTTTTGTGCCAAGATAATCAAAAAAGTGAGTTTCTTGGGATATTTTCATAAGGTCAAGAAAACGTTTTGTAAAACAACTTGAACCGAATGAAATAACTTTGGAATGATTTTTAAATAAAATATTTTTTATTTTTTCGAAATCATTATTTTGACTATTCATTTTTTAGAAAAATCTAATTTCTAAAAATATATTTTTATAATTATTTAATCTTTATGATAAGTATTTAAAACCATATCCCATAAAGCAAATCGTTTGGCATAATTACAATTATTTTTACTATGATGTAAATCGTGGTCTTTAACATATAATTCGAAACCAAATATTTTAGGTAACCACATACATTGAAAAAAAGAACCTGTTTTATAAATATCTTTACCACAATGTCCAAATAATTCAACAGCAACTTTCATAATTACAATCATTTTTAATTGAAAAAGTGTTAAAGGAAATAATTTAGTATATAAATAAATAGAAATGTATAAAGGGAGTGTATTTGTAAAAATAAAATCAAAAGAATTATGATGATAAGTAGTCATTAAATTTGGATGATGATGTTGATGATGATATTTATGAAAATTTTTATATAAAAAAGGTATTTCGTGTAATAGGCGATGATTTAAATAATGAAACAAATCAAACATTATTTCGATATAAAAGGAAGCAAAAAGGAAAAGAAACCATTCATAAAAATAGGAATAAAAATGATTTTCTTGATATGTATTTTTAATAGTTAAAATATATGGAATAAAGAATGTTCCAATGCTTTCTATAAGGGTGATTCGAATAAAGTCAAAAGTAAATTGGTTTGGATAATCTTCTTTAGGACTTATTTTTTCATTATTATTGATAGAAATATGATTTTTAGTAAGGTTTTTAATAGTATTGAATAAAAAATAATTTCGGAATAATCCCATACTACACATTGCGCAAATTTGATATAAAAGTGAATTATTTAATAATTCATTTGTGTGATAATGTTCATAAGAAGCAAGAGTAAAAAGGAATATATTGGAAAAGGAGAATCTTAAAAAAGAAGATAATGAAATCATTTTTTTGAATATATTTATATAATATAAGATTTAATTTATTATAAAAGAACTTCTTTATAATAAATATTGAAATATATTTTTTACCAACTATCTTTAGTACCTCCATCATAAGGTTTTCCGTGACCTTCTTTAATCATTTTTGTATTTACAGATTCATCGTGGTCAGGGTCATCATTTAAGTGATACACATTACCTAAAATGCGACCATATTTATCGAATTCAAGACATTTAATATGAACAACGGCGTTTAAACCTCCAATAAGTTCAGTAAAACGATTTTTGGCAAGTAATGCTAAACGTTTTTGTTCATCACGAGTGGGGTCATCTTTTTTAGGTTTCATTTCGGCACAATCATAACCCATACAACGTAATTTATATTTAATAATTTCACCATTATATTCGAAAATAATGGTACAAGTATCACCGTCATAAATATCAACAATACGTGCTAAAATACGTTTATTTTCGAAAGAGAATAAAGGAATTTTTTCGTGGTCACAATTTTTAAGTTTATCGACTTGAGATGAAGTAGTCATTGGATTTTCTTTATTAGAAATGTCTTTCTTTATAATACAACAAAATAAAAAATTAAGTATATTTGAACTCATTTTCTTATTTCTATTTGTAAATTCTTTTTTACATACACTTTTTCTTAATAAATAAAAGAAATTTTAACGAAATTTTAACGAAATTTTATATATACAAAGAAATTATTTTTTATTAAAGTAATAATATTACTGAAAATACATATATTTTATAATATTTTTTTCGTAAATATTTTTAATGATTTTAATGATTTTAATGAGTTTAATGATTTTAATGACTTTTACGAAAAACTTGAATTTCATTTTTTGAAGTTCATAATTTAAAATGATTTTTTAAATATAATTTATTTTTTATTTATTTTCACGACTTTAGAAAAGTGAGTTTCAAGTTTTTCGTATAAGTCATTAAACTCATTAAAATCATTAAAGTCATTAAAATCATTAAAAATATTTACGAAATTTTTTATAAATAAGTATATAATAATTAGTAATAAATATTTATTTTAATAAAAATATTTTATTCAAATTTAAATTTCGTAAAAATTTCGTAAAAATTTCGTAAAAATATAAAGAAAAAAATATAATAATATAGAAATATATATTTTAAAAATGGAAAATAAACCTAAATTTATAAATAATTGTTTTTATATTTGTCATTTTTGCTTACAATATAAAAGTAGTAGAAAAAACGATTTAGAAAAACATTTAAATAAAAATAAAAAATGTACTCTTTCATATACACCAATAGAAATGATTGATTTTAATAAAGCAGCAGAATTATCATTAAATAATAGATTCTTTTTTTTATTTGACCATACTAAATTAACATTTAATGATTATATTTATATTGTAAATAATTTTAGAGAAAAGCTTAATTATATTGATTATGATAAAATTATTAAAAATAATCCTTATTTAAATAAAAACATTGAAACAATTATAGAAAATAA
>JACCDO010846878.1_pt1 | contig 12569 bp, 2 predicted proteins | sample 7446101 | NCBI WGS metagenome assembly JACCDO01 (sample SAMN15323440, study PRJNA562643) | freshwater metagenome | isolation source: river surface water | place: USA:Blue River Watershed | collected 2017-08-16
GCTTTGCCTTTTGCAGACAGCGGAATGTCTATCAACGACAAAATCACCGAAGAGATTGGTAAAATTGGAGAGAAGTTGGATTTGTCTTATTATGGAACAGTGAACGCGGGAATGGTATTTTGTTATAACCACCCAGGAAACAAATTGGCTTCAGTAGTAGGTTTCAACAAAGAGACATCTGCAGATGTTGCCAAGGATGTAGCCATGCAAGCAGCGGCTATGGCTCCAGTGGCTTTGGATGAAAATTCAGTTTCTGAAGAGATCAAGCAAAAGGAGTTGGAAGTAGGAAAAGAGCAAGCCATCAATGAAGGCAAGCCAGCGGAAATGGCAGAGAAAATCGCCATGGGACGTTTGGGCAAATTCATGAAAGAGAACACCTTGTTGAACCAAGAGTTTATCAAGGACAGCAAGTTGAATGTATCTCAATACATGAAGTCTGTTGACAAGGATTTGACCGCAACCGGATTCATCCGCTTCGCATTGGGATAGTCCAATAGAAATTCTAGAAAAAGTAAAAGGGAATGGCGGAGGCTGTTCCCTTTTTTTGTTCTGAGGAATTTAGATTTGAAGACGTGTTGGAACAAAGATATGATTATTGTCCAAATATGTGATTGTAAATTGCTTGTTAACAGTGATTTAAAATAAGAATGAGCAAATAAAAAAAATAGCTATAAATTTTGTAAAAAATTAATTTTAATTATATTTGAAAAAATTATTCCGCAAAAAATGAAAAAAATTTTATTCATCGCGTCCATGCTGTTCAGTTCTGCCATGACGCAAGCCGCTGATTGGTATGTTAATCAGTCTGGAGCTCCAGGTACTTTTACCACTATTCAAGGTGCTATTTTGGTTGCCGCTGCCAATGACCGAGTGTTTGTTTCTCCTTACGATTTGTACACGGAGAATTTGAGCATCACCAAAAACATCACCATTGCGCCTGCAACGCCAGGTATGACCGTACAGGTGAATGGCACGGTCACTGTTACGGGTTTCCCCAACCGCAACGTGCACATCATTGGGATGAAGTCAGCGTCATTTACAGCTACAACGGGAACTGCTACAGCAACTGGAAAAACCATCTTTAATTTGACAGAGTGTGAAGGTCCGGTTACTGCGGAGGAAAATGTGGAATTGCGCATGTATTATTGCACGGGTGGATATAACGTAGCCATGAAGGATGGCCGCTTGTACGGCAATTCTATAGGTTACTTGACAGTGACAGATGAGGCTGGGAGCAATTCTGGAGATACAATAGTCGTAGTCTCAAACAAAATGGTGAGACTTGATTGGACTTCGGATAACCATTATTTCTATATTGCCAACAACTTTGTGGGAGGACAGACCAATCAGGATGGTACTTTGATGGAATGGGGTATTTTGACTTTTAATTCAATGGTCTATAACTTGGGATACCTAAATAACATATTGAACAATACAGTTCACGTGTCTGATTGGGGATGCATTCGATTTGCTAATGGATATAATCTTTCTAATGTCAAGATTTACAACAATATCTTATCGATTTCTTATGATAGAACAAATGATTGTAATTTGTATTGGATAAATTGCGGTGCTGTCGTAGGAGGTGCTGCAACAGGATCGCCGGATATTAAGCATAATATTTTCGCGTCACCGGGAGCTTATTGTGATTGTTGCGATAGATTGTCAGGCCCAGGAATAACAAATGTTTCATTTGAGCCGACTGCAAATGCTGTCAATTACCTAGTGACCAATTTTTCAAGAAATACTGTCAGCCCTCACTTCCCATCTAATGTATTTGATCCTGTTACTGGGAAATTGAGTAATTCCAACAGCGTGGTTTCTTTGTTTGCCAACCGCGGTCACGCCAGCATCCAATTCCAGGATATCGACATGACACGCAATGATCCAGGAACTTATGGAGGTCCATACTCTTGGGACAATTATAACAACATTGGTGCGGGTAAAGCACGTGTGTACGATTTGAACATGCCATTTGAAATTTGGCCTGGTCAAACCCCAACCATCAAGGCGGGAGCCGTTCATACCAAGTAATTGTTGACCTCAACCCATTGTTGGCTATGAACGTTGCTAAAAGGCTAGTATTGCTGCTTTCCTTATGGATGTCCTCTGTGCTTTTGGTGGCGCAGCAAGGCATTCAGCTGGGAGAGTACTTCTGGGATGCGGATCCAGGAGTGGGAAGCGCTTTGCCTGTAGCTGTTCCCAACGGAAATTGGGATGTTTGGTTGTCGCAGTTGTTGGTTTCCAATAATGGAATACCAACCAATGGGACCCATACTTTGTCTGTCCGATTAATGGATGGAGAAGGTGTTTGGGGGCCTGCTTACAAGAGAGTAATTAATTTTTCTGCAGCCGTGAGAGTATGTAAAATCACGGCTGCGGAATTTTTTATCAATTCAGATCCCGGTCAAGGAAATGGTGTTCCTTTATTGGCATTTGATAACAATTTTAATGCAGCTTTTGAAACGGTGTTATTGTCCAATTATAGTTGGCCTACGGTTTTGGGAAATTATAGTTTGGGTATCAGAATCAAGGATGAAAGTGGAGTATGGGGACCTGTTTTCACAAAAACATTTGCGGTGAAAAATGATGTGAGAGACATCAAAATTACAGCGGCAGAGTTTTTTTGGGATACGGATCCAGGTGAGGGAAATGGACAGGTGATCTTGGCCATCGATGGGAATTTCAACCAAGCGTATGAACAATTATTAAAGAATAATGCAACCTATCCAACGGCTGGAGATGTGCATGTTTTTGGTTTGAGGGTTCAAGATGAGCTTGGGGTTTGGGGTCCTGTTTATAGACGTGTTGTGAAGGCAGATCAAAACATTCGGGATATAAAAATTACTGCGGGAGAGATATTTTGGAACAATGATCCAGGTCAAGGGAATGGGATAGCAGTTCTTGCCTATGACAATGGATATGCAGATGCATTGGAGCAAATCATTTTGAGCAGCAATAGTGGTTTGCCCACTGTTGGAGGTGCCCATTTGTTTAACATACGTTTCAAAGATGAAAACAATGTTTGGGGTCCCGTGTTTAAGCGTGTCATTACGCGCCAGCAGAGCGCCAGAGATATCAAGGTTTCATTGGCAGAGTATTTTTGGGATAATGATCCCGGTCAGGGCCAAGCCAGTCCTTTGATAGCATTTGATGGCAATTACAACAGTGCTTTGGAGTCAGTATTTCAATCCGTGAATTTACCAGAAGGGGATGGAATGCATGTTTTTCATATCCGTGTTAAGGATGAGTCAGGAATCTGGGGGCCTATCTACAAGAAAACAGTGAGAAGAGGAAATGAATCTCGCTTGGCCAGTCTAACAATGGCTGAGTATTTTTGGGGAGTCAATGATCCGGGTCCTGGAAGTGGAAGCGCTTTAGTGGTTTTTGATGGTCAATTTAATCAGGCACTTGAATCCTTATTGGGATATGAGATACCGGCACCATCAACTGGAACACAATTGTTTAACTTGCGAGTTCAAGATGAAAGTGGCAATTGGGGTCCAGTATACCGCAGAAGTATTTCCGTAGGGGAGCCTTTGAATCTTTACATAACCTCATACAATGACATCACGTCTATATGTCAAGGGGATTCATTGCACTTGTTTGCTCACGGAGGCTCTAACTATTTATGGTCCCCATTGGCAAGCATTGTAACCAACAATGGAAATGATGTTTGGGTGAAACCAACATCCAATACCACATTCAAAGTAAAAGCTTTGGTAGAGGGTGTATGGGATAGCGCATATTTTGAAATTCTGGTGAATCCCAACCCTGTGTTACAAGTTAACAACCCGTTTATTGAGTTGGGAAGTTTCGCCACTTTAAATGTTTCAGGTGCTAATTCATATACTTGGACTCCAACAGTGAATCCATTGAATTTGGCTGGTTCATCTGTATCAGTCGCTCCAAGTGAAAATACGGTTTATACGGTCGTAGGTTTAAATACCAATACAGGTTGCAGCGCGACGGCAACAGCGCTGGTGAGTATCAGTGAACCACCTTACTCATCCTACCCTTATCCGACCAATCAAAACTTGACATTCGGAGAGTATTTTTGGGATGAGGATCCAGGTATTGGCAATGCCCAAGCCATAGAAGTATTGGATGGCAATTGGAATGGATGGTTGGAGACCATGTTATTAAACACTTCCACCATTCCCAATGATTTTGGATTGCATTCACTGAATGTAAGGGTGAGAGATAGGGTAGGAAATTGGGGGCCCACTTATCGTCGCATTCTGAGAACAGAGGATTTTAATTTAAGATCATTGTCTATAACTGCGGCCGAGTATTTCTGGGATACCGATCCAGGATTAGGTATGGCTCAAGCCATTTTGGCTTTTGATGGCAATTACAATTCAGCTATCGAGAGCGCTTATGTATCTGACAGCAGTTTTGGTAACCTTCCAACTTCTCAGAGTATCCATACCTTTAATATTAGGGTTAAGGATGACCAAGGTCTTTGGGGGCCGTTGTACTCTAAAGCAATTACTTTTGGACAAACTACTCGTTTGGCCTTTGTATCAGGAGGAGAGTATTTCTGGGATAATGATCCAGGATTTGGTCAGGCTATCCCCGTGATTGCATTCGATGGCAATTTTCAAGGGGCACTGGAGCAAATTGCAGCTTCCACACCAACACTTCCTTCTCAACCTGGTGGTCACGTATTCAATATACGTGTTAAAGACGAAACAGGACTTTGGAGCAACACCTACAAACGATCTGTATTTGTTATCCAACAGGTACGAAATATGAAGATTTCCTTGGCTGAGTATTTTTGGGATACTGATCCAGGGGAAGGGCAGGCTATTTCATTGTTGGCTGTAGATGGAAATTACAATCGCGCATTGGAACAAGTATGGACCAGCGCAGCGACAACTCCCTCAACAATTGGTGAACATGTTTTTGGTATACGCATCAGGGATGAGAATAATGTTTGGGGTCCAGTTTACAAGCGAATCATGCGCATAGGAAACGATTCTAGATTGTGCAATATTACAACTGCGGAATATTTTTGGGATGAGGATCCAGGTCAAGGTAATGGATCTACAGTACTTGTTTTTGATGGCAATTACAACGCAGCATTTGAGAACTTGTTTAATAATAGCGTTTCAATTCCATCCCCTTTTGAAAAGCATACATTTAATATTCGGGTCAGAGATGAACAAGGAGTTTGGGGACCACTTTTCAAGCGGGTTGTTCAGACAGGAGAGGCATTGCGGGATATTAGAATCACAGCAGGTGAATATTTTTGGGGTGAACAAGATCCCGGTGAAGGTTCGGGAGTTGCGATAATTGCATATGATGGCAATTTCAATAAGGCATTAGAATATTTGTTCACCAATGAAATTGAAACAGTTGATATGGGTGTTCAGCTGTTCAATATCCGAGTAAGTGATGATCAGAATGTTTGGGGTCCTCTTTACAGAAGGGTTATTAATGTCGGAGTACCTCCGATATTAATTGAAGTGATTTCAAACCAGGAGAACAATGCTGTTTGTCAAGGTGAGAGTATTCAGTTCTCGGCAAATGGGGCAAGTTATTTTTCCTGGTATAATGCTGCTGGGGAGTTTTTAGCCAGCGGCGCTACTTATGGTTTCACACCATCAAATGATACCAGCTTGATGGTTGTGGGTGTTGATGGAGATTTGATGGACACTGTGGTACTTAATGTTACGGTATATTCATTGCCCAATGTGAGCATTCAAGCCAGCCAATTGACCACTTGTCAAGGAGGACAGGTAACCTTAACAGCATCTGGTGCGAATGCTTATGTTTGGACACCGGCAAACACATTGAATATCGGTTATGGATCGGTTGTATTAGCCAATCCAACACAGAATACAACTTACACTGTAGTGGGCACAGTTACAAATTCTGGTTGTACCGCAAGCAATACAATCTCTATTCTCACAACGCCCGCAATAACACCAACAGCGACTATAACAGCGAGTTCGACAGTTACTTGTCCAGGAGGACAAGTAGTATTTACAGCCACTGTTCAGAACGGTGGTTCCAATCCTCAGTATCAATGGAGGTTGAATGGGATCAATATCAATGGAGCAACCGCCGCGACATATACTACATCAACTCTTTCAAATGGAAATGTTGTAAGTTGTTTGGTAGTACCCAATAACGTTTGTCAGTCGGCCAACAGTATTGTTACCAACGGAATTACCATTACTGTTACCAATCAACCTATAACGCCAACAATTGCCATTAGTGCCTCTGCTAATAACGTTTGTGCCGGAAGTGAGGTTAGTTTTAGCGCTGTGGTTACCAATGCCGGATCCAATCCAAGTTATCAGTGGAAGGTCAATGGAGTTGTTCAAGGAACTCAGGCTACATTCACAAGCAATGCATTGATCAATGGTGATGTAGTTCTTTGTACATTGACCGCAAGTGGAAATTGTTTGACCACCAATGTTGTGACCAGTAACACTATAGTGATGGTTGTTTCAGGTGTCACGGTTCCGAGCATTGTAATTTCACCTTCTAATAATCCTGTTTGTTCAACTTCAGCTGTTGTGTTGACCTCGAATTCTACCAATGGTGCGGTCGTTGGATATCAATGGAAGAAGAATGGAACCGTTTTGGCAGGTAGCAATGGTTCAAGTCTTGTGGTGTCTGCACCTGTAAATGGTGATGTTTATCAATGTCAATTGACAGCAGTGAACGCCTGTGGAAATAGCGTAGTTGTGAATAGTAATAATATTACATTGACAGTTACCTTACCACTAGTGCCATCGGTAGCGATATCACAATCTAGTGCTGTTGTTTGTTCAGGAGGTTCAGCAACATTTACGGCTCAAGGAGTTAATCTGGGCACTAACCCGACCTATCAATGGAGTCTTAATGGACAAGTTGTCAATGGATATAATTCATCTACGTTTACTTACGGTCCTTTTCAGAATGGAGATTTGATTCAGTGTAACGCGTTTGCAAATAATGCTTGTCAAACATCTGGAAATGTATTGAGTCCTGCCATTGCTATTTCTACTACAGCAACTTTACAACCATCTGTATCAATTGCCACGACACAGAATACAATTTGTTCTGGATCAAATGCAACGGTAACGGCATCACCGGTTAACGGTGGCTCTGCTCCCGTTTATACCTGGAAGGTAAATGGGGTAAACATCAACGGACAATCGGGTCCAGTTTTTAATTATGGAAGTTTGGTTAATGGTGATAATGTAACCGTTCAAATGACAGCCAATAATTTATGTCAAACAGCCAACAATGTTGTAAGTAACACAGTAACCTATACAATCCTTCCCAATATTGTTCCAACCATTCAGATAGTGGCTGATAATAACACAGCCTGTCAAGGTCAAAATGTATTGCTTAGCGCATCCGCTACCAATTTTGGGTCCTCACCTGCCTATCAATGGAGAAAGAATGGAGTGAATATTCCTGGAGCGAATGGATTGAGCTATTCAGCAAATAATTTGGTGAACGGAGATGTTTTGAGTTGTGTGCTATTTGCCAATAATACTTGTCAAAGTAGTAATGCAGTTACCAGTAATTTGGTGCAAATGACCATCACACCTTTGGTTACTCCATCCATTACAGTTGTAGCCAATGAATCTGTGATTTGCAGCGGGAATACTTTAAACTTAACGACTTCAGTTGTCAATGCAGGTTCCTCTCCGTTGTATCAATGGAAGAAAAATGGAGTGAATATTTTGGGAGCAAATGGGCCGAGCTATTCCGCGATTTCTCCTCTGAATGGTGATGCGTTTGTTTGTCAAATGACACCCAATAATAGTTGCCAAGCTGTATCACTTGTAAATAGTAATTCACTAATCGCAAATGTTCAGGTTCCAGTTCAGCCTTCAGTTCAAATCGAGGCGTTGAATAACAATGTGTGTGTTGGAACACAAATGATTTTCAATGCTACTGCTTTGAATGGAGGAATCAACCCAAGTTTTGTTTGGTATGTAGCAGGAGTGCAGCAGACAGAGACCTCATCTCAGTTTAGTTCATCCAATCTTTCCAATGGTCAAACGGTGTATTGCACCATGATGGCCAACAATCTTTGTCAGCTAGAAGGAGAGGTAAGCAGTTCAGTTATTGTCGCTCAGTTGTTTGATCCAACAATGTTTTATGAGGATGCTGACTATGATGGGTTTGGTGGTACAGGTTCAACGGTTGTTTCTTGTGACCAGCCTGAGGGTTATTCACTATTGAACACGGATTGTGATGATTTTAATGAATTTGTTTTTCCGGGTCAATTTGAAAGTTGTAATCATGCGGATGACAATTGTAATGGGCTAATTGATGAAGGAGTGAATGTGTCCTCATTGACCCCAACCAATGCCATTACGAAAACTTACCCAACTTGCTCTGGTACCAATCTCTTGCAGGTTAATTTTGCTCAAGGAGCTAATTCTCTAATTACAGAAGGATTGGGAACTGATGTGTGGTATAAATTGAACGCTGCCTATAATACTTTGCGAGCTGCATATACAGGAGGTACAGGAGAGAATAGTATTGAGTTGTATTTGGAGGATAATGGTTGTCTTATCCTACAACAAGTAGAGAATGAATTGGGCGTTTCATCGGAAATTTTACTGAATGATGGGTTGCAAGTGGGCAGTAATTATTATGTGGCAGTAAGAAACCTAAGTGGAGGTAATATCAACACTGGAAAAGTCTGCTTCAGTCATTTTTTGGGCTCAACATGCGATCATTATTACAGTAATTACACAGGCGTTTACGATAATTCTTGCAGAAGTTTTAAGGCTGCTTTCAGGGCGAATGCAGGCAGCTATGTCTTTAATGTTACCAATGCATCGTCCAATGGAAATGCACTGAACATTACTCCTTGGTCTTATACAACACCTAATAGCAGTACAACTTTGACAAGAATTGGGACTTTGCTGCCAGCTAATTTCAGTGTACAACCCATTACTTACGGAATTAGCATAGACGCGCGTTATGCATTGACGGATGCTGTAGGAAACAGCACGATGTTAACAGCAAAATGTACTCAGCCTTGCACCGCAACAATGAGTATTGAAGCTGACTTAAACTTGAGAGCAACAGACAGATGTCCAGTTTACAAATCCACTTCGTCAACTATAGCTACGAATAGATCGATTTGCGGAGCGAGCCGATATGAATGGGAGTTTACTAAAGTATTACCGGTTGTAGGGGCACCTTTGTATGTCATAGGTGGATTGTCCACCACAACCCTAAATATGAGCACAATCCCAGGAATTTCAAATGGAATCACTTACAATGTTCGTGTCAGAGCGATACATCCAAATGGAGGTGCTGGAAATTGGGGTACTACTGCTTGCCTCAGAACTACAGGAGCTGTTGGAATGGCGTTGCAAGAAGGTTCAGAAAGTTCTCAAATGATTGGTGATTTGGAGCATGAGGTGCTTTTGTATCCAAATCCATCTTTGGTGAATCAATTTACTATTGAACTGCCAGAAGAGTTAAGTGAATATTCAAAAGTTGTTGTTTATGACACTCAAGGAAAGGTAGTATATTCCAATGAGTTTATCGAGTTAAGTGGGCGATTAGAGATAGATTTACCTGCTGATTTGTCGGTTGGAATGTATATGATTGAATTAAATACTTTGAAAAAGCGTTTCACTTCCAGATGGTTATTAGAGTAAGTCGGTTGTATACCATTGTTCAAATTGTTTTTTTCTCCTTATTGTTTGGATCTATTTACGCGCAAATTCCTCAGAATGGATTGGTACTTTGGTACCCATTTAATAATGGTTTTGTTGATGAAAGTGGTAATGGAAACAATCCTATTAATTCTGGAGTTACCCTTGATTACGATAGGATAAACAGCCCAAACTCAAGTGCATATTTTGCTAATTCGGGAAGTGTGTGGGGTCAACCAAGACAATGGCTGAGAGTTCCATACACTCCCGCTTTTAATTCACAGCAGATTACTATTTCTGCTTGGATAAAGCCCGCTGAACTCTTTTCCAATGAAGTGCAGAATACTATCAAGCGCAGCTCAATCTTTCAAAGAGGAAATGGAAGTTGTACTTCTAATCCAAATTTGAGATTGCAAATAGGGAACAATGGAGTGCTAGCATCTTCGACAGGAGGGTTATCCCCAACCAATACTGTAAGTAATTCGTCGAACATTCAAATTAATCAATGGACACATGTCGCAACCGTTTATTCCCCGACATCAGTGAAGCATTACATCAATGGTGTTTTGGTGGATAACGTCTCTACAACAGGAAGCCTACTTTCAAGTAATTGTTCAGATATCAGCATTGGTGATTCCTGGATATCTACGGGTCACGTTTATTATTTTAAAGGGAATATTGATGATTTTGGAATTTGGAATCGAGCATTAAGTGATGCTGAGATTTTGGCCATAAAGCAAACCGCGACATCTGTAGATTGCAGTGTCCCGATTACCAATACTGTACAAGCTTCAATTTTTGAAGGCAACAGTTATTTTTTTAATGGGCAGTATTTGAGTGAAGCAGGAGAGTATCAATCCACTTATGCAGCGGCAAATGGTTGTGATTCTATTGTGACTTTACAATTGACCGTGCAACCACTGTTGTTGCCATGTCAAATTCAAACGGCACAGACTTCGATTTGTTCGGGAGATTCTATTTTTGTGGAATTGATATCTGATTTTGATGGACTTCCCGAGACTTCTTATCAATGGGCAGATTTTAATACTTCTAAATCCAGGTATATAACTCCTTCGGCTAACGAAACCATTTTGGGTTACGTAATAAATGGTTTGGATACGTGTCTCGCAGAAAAAATAATTAGTATTAACCCTGTTTATTTTAACGTAATTGATGTTACAATTGAATCTGGAGAAAGTTACTTGTTCAACGGCCAATTTCTTTCAGAAGCTGGATTGTACACTGCCAATCTTATTACTCAGTTGGGATGTGATTCGATAGTTCAATTGAATCTTCAGGTCAATAATTCAGGAATTCAATGTCAAGTGATTGCGGATTTAACCCAAGTTTGTGAGGGAACCGCAATCAGTGCGTTGATGCAAAGTGATCTTGATGGCCTTCCGGGCACAAATTATACTTGGTCTAATGGATCTAATGAAGTAAGCCAAACGTTTATTCCTTCAAGTACCGGTGTGCTCTCTTGTACGGTAGCTAATGGAGTGGATATTTGCGTGAGCCAAATTAATTTGTCAGTATTTCCAGTTGATACTGTCATACTATTTGATACAATATTTTTCAATGAAGAATTGATTTTTAATGGTATTACTATCAACTCTTCAGGTTTATATGAAGTTACATTAATCAATCGTTTTGGATGTGATTCTTTGGTTCAATTGAATTTGGAAGTGTTGGACGTACCGATTAATTGTTCAATTATCTCTGATGTTTCCGTTGTTTGTGCTGGAAATGCGGTAAGTCTTTCGGTTCAAGGAGACATAGATTTTGGAGAATTTGCGAATTATTACTGGTATTTTACAGACGGGATAAATAATGAATGGAATGGTCAAAGCATTGGATCTGCGCCTAACATCAATTTATCTTTAAGTCAAGCAAGCCATATTGCATGTTATGTCGAGCCATCAACATTAGGCTATACAACTTGTGTTGCGAGTAAGTTCTTGGATATTGTCCCAAATTATTTCTTGCAAGTGGACACAACATTAGATTTTGGAAGCATACTGACTGTTAATGGGGTTGATATTTCTTCAGATGGTATTTATCAGTTTGATTTTTTATCCGTTTCTGGTTGCGACTCAATTGTAGTATACAATGTCAATTTTTCAAATCCAGAATTGTCATGCCAATTGTTTATAGATAACAATATTGTTTGTGAGGGGACTGTTCTAAGCGCATTGGCGGTGTCTAATTTCGATGGCGAGCCTGGCGTTAGTTACTCATGGCAAAATGGCGAGAATTCAAGTCAACTGATTTATTCTCCATCAACTAATGATAACCAAATAAAAGTCACTGTAAATTACTTCGGATCCATTTGTATGGATAGCGCATCTATTTCGGTAATTCCTTTGTCAACGACAACATTAAATGTTACAATAGCAGAAGGGGAAAGTTATTTATTTGGAGGAGAAGAGATTTTTTCTTCAGGTCAATACACTGAATTTTTACAAGGCGCTTTGGGATGTGATTCTACTGTAATATTGAATTTGACGGTCTCTAATACTTTAGTGCCCGGTTGCACGAATCCATTGGCATGTAATTTTAACGGATTGGCAAACCAAGACGATGGTAGTTGTATTTTACCAGTCACCCCATCGGTAACAATAGCATCAAACGATGCAGACAACGCGATCTGTTCAGGCACGAGTGTAACGTTCTCCGCCACCCCAACCAACGGCGGAACTACCCCGGCATACCAGTGGAAGTTGAACGGGACGAATGTTGGAACGAACTCAGCGACCTATACCAATGCAGCTTTAGCGAACAATGATGTTGTAACCGTTGTCTTAACCGCCAACAACGCCTGTCAAACGGAAGCGACAGCGAATGGAAATAGCATCACGACAACTGTATCGAACAGTGTAACGCCAGCGGTTGCGATCACCTCGAGCGATGCGGACAACGCGATCTGTTCGGGCACGA
>JACCDO011096901.1_pt1 | contig 12569 bp, 17 predicted proteins | sample 7446101 | NCBI WGS metagenome assembly JACCDO01 (sample SAMN15323440, study PRJNA562643) | freshwater metagenome | isolation source: river surface water | place: USA:Blue River Watershed | collected 2017-08-16
AGCACAATTAGAAAAACGTAAAGAAGTTACAAGAAAAATGGCCCGTGGGGAAGTAGTAACAAATAATGAGAAAATAGCAGCAGGTATTAAACTACCACCAAAACCATCAGGCCCTCGTCCCACTCCTCCCGCTTCTCAACGAAGAGGTGTAACACCTAATACGCAAGCTGCTATGACATTTGGACCCCATAGTAAAAACGAGTTAGCATGGGAAGATAGAATGGCAAAGCAGCGTGAAAATAGGATAAAACAAGAAGAGGCGGACAGAAAACAGATTAGTCAACTTTCAGGCAATGCACTAAGATCTGGATGGTAGACGCAGAGGTAAAGCCTCACATTGTATCAATAAACTTCAGGGAAAAATTTCTTAATTTCTAATATAGAAATGACCAAAACAAGAAAAATGCGTTCCGGTTCTAAGCGTAAAGGAATGAGTCGTCGTATGAAGCGTTCAATGTCTCGTAAAGTTAAAGGTGGTGGTGCTTGTACATGTAGTATTGGTACACCAACTTCAGATGGAAAACGATGTTACAAAGCTGGAATGAATGGTAGAGTTGAATATTATGAATGTGATAAACCTTGGTGGAATCTATTTTAATAATAAATTTGATCGCACCTCGCGTCTAGATGCTGGGTAACCTAATGGACTTTGACACAGAGCTACGCATTCTAGGAAAACCCCTTCACGTCGGTATTCTCGGCACACATAATACCATCACCAAAGAAGACATTCACGAGAAGATTATTCATCCTCTGATGAGTGTTTTAGGAAGACTTCCTGAAAAAATGATCCTTCCCGCGGAAGGAACCAGTTCGGCCTACATCAGTCTGTGGGCGGAACGAAGTCAAGTAGAAACGCATAGTGTAGACGCCGATTGGCGTAAGTTCCAGAGAAAAGCAGGTATTCTCCGCGATGCGCGCATTTGTAAAGAGGCTACGCACCTTGTGGTGTTCGTGGGTCCCAAATCCCGAGCGTATGAACAAACCGCTATAAGGCTTGCCCGACAAGGCAAACGCGTCTTTCTCGTAGAACCCAATCCAATTGAGATGTGCGAGATTGTTGTGGAAGGATAATTATACATTGAACAGAAATTGTTTTTCTGAAATGCTGTAAATCATAGTTACAGCACCCACTAAACTTATAAATATACCTATAACGAGTATTGTTTCACCAACAGAATACATCACTTGATTTGTAATAGTTTCAATTGTCAAAGGATCCATAGCTATACAATGAAGTCAAGTATTCAGGAGGATCAATTTTTAATATTCACGCTTCATTCCTCCGACAGATGGAAGTAAAGCACGAGAACAGACTAAATAGTGGAAAAGTGCGGTAGTGGTAGCAATGGCTAACATTAACAATCCTTGGACACTTCCCGCAACGAGCATACCCTTCGGAAGATCCATAAAGAATAAAGCCACTAAGCTAAATACGGCAAACACAGCGAGGACTGCGTAAATCACATAGAAAAAGTAAAAGAAATTACAAACGGTCTCGCTGGAAATATTCTTCGTCCACTGTGGTTCCATTTCTACCCTAGGATTCGCTTTTTTTCAGCAATCTAAGTAGAAACAAATGGCTAAGAAATATTCTCGTCGTAGCTCTCGTAAACATCGTGGTCGTAAACACCACAGCCGCAGACACGGTCGCAGACAACGCGGTGGAGATTCTATGGCTGCTCCTGTGAGTGGAAATCCTATGGGTGGAATGATGGCTCAAAGCTTAGCTCAGGGTCAACAATACGCCAATATTCACGCCAACCAACATGGTGGTGGTGGTTTAGATGCTGGCCCTTATCCGGGTGCTGTTACGGATCAATCTTTACTCCCTGATAGTTTGAAGGCTGCTGCTCGTGTAGCTCCTTTGGATTCTGCCTTGAGTGCTATTGCAAATATGAAGGATCCTGGTCAAGCGGGTGGTGGTAGACGCCGCAGAGGGTCTAAGAAATCCCGCAAGGCCCGTAAAGGTTCCCGCAAAGCTCGTAAAGGCTCACGCAAAGCTCGCAAAGGGTCCCGGAAGACACGCAAAATGCGCGGTGGTGCTGCCTACGTCAGCAGCCCTGCTTCCGTCAGTGCTCCTGGTATGCTCTTAGACAGCAGTCAAATGGCCAAAGCCTTATCCGGTATGAACGCAGAATGGAAACTTGCTGAAAATCCTGCCTCCTTTGCTCCTGGTGTTGCTAAGAACTATTAAATTCATTTCATCTCTTCTTTTTTGATTTGACCTAACTGTATTTTATTCATTATCTTTATTTCGTCCAATATGGAATAATGAATTCTATTTTCCCAAGACGTTTGTCCTATATTGACACAAAACCATATGGAACCAAGTATATAAAAGAATGTTCTGGACAAAGGTTGTTCCATTCTGTGTATCAGTTGAACATAGCCTTTAAGATAGGTTCATTACGTTTTAAAATCTCACGGTCTTTGTCTGACACATTAATATGAATTTTACAATAAAGATTTCCAGAACCTCCTCCCTTTTTGATCATACCCCTATCTTGGTAAATCACTGTCTTATTGTTTTGGACTCCGCAAGCAATTTGGATGGTCAGGCCATTGGGGTATCCTGGATGACCCATTAGTGTCTTTTCGCATCCTAAGAGACTTTCTTGTAAGTTCAGTGTAAGCTGTGTCTCTAAATCATCCCCCTTGCGATCCCATCCATCATCACCATTGGCTTCTTGGAGTAAAATCTGGACATCACCAGGTTCCTCATAATTAGGATCGTCTGAGCATTCTTTCGCAAAGGTTAAAATTTCCCCCGGTTTCATTCCTGGTTCAATCTTTACCGTGATTTTCTTTTCCTCAGGTCTTGTTTTCTTTCCACTACAGACATAACAATTTCCAGAAGGTTTCTTGCCCACCCCATTACAATCACGACAAGGACCTTCGTTCACCATATGAATAGGACCCATCATCATCATCTGACGCACAACACCTAATCCTTTACAAGGTCCACAACTCTGGAAACTTGTGGCTCCTTCTCCCTTACAAGCACTACAAAACTTGTGACGCTCAAACGTCACTTCCAGACTTTTACCAAAATAATAGTCTTTCAGGGATAGCGGTAATTCAATCGTTTTGGGAGGCCCTTGGTGACGTTTCACGCGCACGCCTGGACGAGCTCCTCCCATCGGTCCACCCATTCCAAAGAGTCCTCCGAATAAATCCCCCATATCAAACGGCATACCTCCTCCGAAAGGCATACCGCTAGGCATTTCACCATTGTCTGACCCCGTCATATCATAGATTTTTCGTTTTTGATCATCGCTCAAGACTTCGTGAGCGTGTTGAAGCTTTTTAAATTCTTCAGGATCCCCTCCTTTGTCTGGATGATGAGTCATAGCGAGTTTTTTGAAGGCTTTTTTAATTTCATTCGTATCCGCTTCTTTAGAGACTCCTAAAACATCATAGAGGTTATGGTCCATTCTATCCATTGCGTCTCATAAGTGTTTAGACTCACACCAGGGACCCTAAAGGTTCCGATCCTAAACTCAACAAGATGGAGCGAGAGCTTATTGGACAAGATGCGATCTACCAAACATTGGATTCGGTGATCAAAGACCCTCCCCATTTATTCTTTACAGGCTCCTTTGGTTACGGAAAAACCTCTCTTGCCATAGCCTTCTTACAAGCCTATTTTAAACAGTTTAATCTAGACGCCACGGATCCTGAATGGGTGTTGAGTCTATCCTCCGATTCCGATCGCGGTATTCATCGTGTGCGCGAAGGTGTGGCCGAATTTGTGCGTCACACTTCCTCTAAACCAGGTATTTACCGCTGGATTCTCTGTGATGATTCCGATACTTTACCGATTGTATCTCAACAGGCGTTGCGTAGACCGATGGAAACCCACGCTCATACCACAAGGTTTTTATTCTGTAGTCGTCACGTCAGTGACTTAATCGCACCTTTACGATCCCGTTGTTTACATATTGAAATTGAGACAGTATCTTTACACGATGTTTTAGATACATTTAAACAAAAACTTGTCTTACCTAAACCTCTTAGCCAGAAAACTGAAAATTTTTTAATGATGATCAGTTTATCTCCCCGACACTTACTTCAGTATTTGAAATGTATTGTAGCTTTGGGCGATTCGTTTAAAGAAGAAGAATTTCATACCTTATTTTCGGGCGCATCCGATGATCGTATACGAGGACTGATTGTTGCGATTTTGAAATCGGATAAGAAACAAGTGTTACATTTATTGTTTGAAATCTGGAATTCAGGCATTTCGTATGAAGATTTTTTGACCGAGCTATTCCGCTGTTCCAAAACGATGGGATTTTTGCCTCCGAAACAAGACCAAAAACTTCACGAATTGATGATTCAAGGTTGGGTGTATTATACCCACGGACGAACTCATTTACTGGATGTGTTATCTTTGTGTAGTCTATTATGGGAGGAACATTAGGGAGATGTTTCGGAAAGCTCCACCTTTAGAGTTAGTAGACCAGGTGCTCCGGTCTTTAAAATTGGGTAGTTTGAATGAAAAACGTTGGTTTTCCAAGGATGAGATGGATCTAGACACTCTAGGGGATTGGATGCCTCTGGTAGAACCTTATTACTTACCTTGTAAAGCGGAACGCTATTTAAAAAATGGAGTGGATGCGTCTCGCGTCATTACAATTCTAAGACATTTATTAAAAGCAAATCAAATCACCTTTCACGTTCAAGAACGAATGGTCAATGGTCGTAAAACGACACTCTATCAAGTGTTTTACGACTATGTAGATCCCGTAGTAAGATTTGATTAATTTGGAACCATAGAGTAGAATGGCAAAAACAAGAAAACAAAGACGTTCGCGTCAACGCGGGGGTGATCCACCATCCAAAATAGAAAAGGACGCCTTTGCACTGCCCGCTGGATGGTCCTTTTGTACATCCGAACTACGAAAGGTGGGAACCTGTATGGAGACCTATGATGCTATCTGTCGTAAACTATGCTTCAAAAGTTTTATGAATACTGGCAAAGGAAACGGTGCGGTTGAATTTATTTCCGCGCTCGCACCCAAAGCACAAGAAAAAATGCATCATCCAGAGTTAAAAAATAGTTATAATAAACTGGAAATTACTTTTACCACACACGATGCGAAAGGTCTTTCACAATTGGATCTTGATTTAGCCAATGAAGTGAATACTTTGTTAGCATCAGATGCGTTTAAAGATAGAATGAGTATTAAAGATTGTTAATTCTTTTACGTTTTCCCAAAAAACTACAAAGAATTATTTACGTTTGCGTGTAAATCCACCGGTTGTTCCAAAGAGTTTACTCCAAAATGTCGGTTGTTGTTTGACCATAATATTCAGATTGTTATTGGGATAATTTTCATAATGAAAAACGGGTTTTTTATTTTTCCTTGTTTTTTTCTTGGAAAATTCTTTAACAATGGAATTTTTAAATTTTTTTTTTTGGTTTTCTGTTATTTTGCCAATAGTATCTTCTTCAGATGGTAACTTTGGATCAGACGCATTTGTTTCTTTTCTTTTACAATTTTCATTTTCTCTTCGTAAACAATTAATATAATTTTGTTCTTCTTGGTTCTCAATGCGTTTTCTGATAGATTCTTCTTCTAAATTTTGTAAACGAAGTTGTTTTAATTCTGCTTCTAGCTCTTTATATTGTTTCAAGGGCAAACTATACAAAGATCCCACTTGAAAGGGATTATATTTTCCCAATACACCCTTTTTTGTAGCATATTTTACATTATTATTTTTTAGCATTTCTGTGATAGTTTCATAATCAAGGAGCGCCTGTTCATAGGCTCTCTCAACATCTCGTTCTCGCTGTTCCCTTTGAATTTTTTTTATAATTTCTTCATTTTGCTGACGTTTAATGTTTTTATTGTTTTTATTTTTTCTTGTGAAGGAAAACATTTCTACTTACAATGCGCGAAATAAATCACTAATCACTAAATCACTATTTAAGATCTGATCTTCGTTCATTCGTAAGAACCATCCAAACATACGACGTTCACGAAGTTCAGGCCAAGGAATAGGACAGTAGACGATTTCTTCGTTCATTTGGAATCGCGCATCCCCTTGTTGCCCAGCAGCCAATAAATCTTCCAATTGAAGACGTTTACCATCAGGTCGACGACTGAGTTCCATATTCGGATAATGGATTGTATCCGGATGTTTTGCCGCGAACGCAGTATAGTCCCATTTAGGATCCCCGCGGATCTGTTGACCACCCATACGTTTGTCTAAGCGTTCAAATGCGGCTTGGGCCCATTGTTCAAAAATAGGATGATTCTTACGACCAGCACCTATCACATAGAAACTAGGTAAGGCTGTTCCACCGGGACCTGCGTAGCTCGCATCACCATCGGTTCCAAAAAAGACAACTTTATCTTGTGGAATTTCCGGGAAAGGCCGTAAGCACACACTGGCTGGATGGACCCATAATCCACCGAAACGACAGAGAATCTCGGCACGAATCCAATTGAGTTCAGCTTCTCCCACATTGGCTAAGGGATTTTGGAGACCAATAGGAAGTTCTTGCCAACCTCCTAAACGCCCTGCTAAGTCCGTAAGACCTGCGATAACTTCAATCTTGTATTTATCGGTATTGAATTTACAAATGCGCTCATAACATAAGTTCAAAAAGGGTAAATTTAAGACACGACTAGAACGTGCGCCAAAGTCTTCCCACCAGCGCGAGTTCACATCACTGGAATCATAATATAACCATATGGTTGGCGCATCCATTCCTTTCTTCAACAAGTTTCGTTCTTTGAAAGGATTCAATGTTGTCTCTTTTCCAAATCCGTATACGCCCAAAAAAAAGGCCGCCACCCCTACCAATGCTAAGGGCAAGAGAATTTGCTGAGATTTAATGTCCATCTTCTTATATTATCTACGCTTTTGTTTATCCAAAGGAACCCCGTCGGTTAACACTAAACGCTTCATTCGTTGATGATAGTCATCGGCTTGGATTAATTCATCTGCGGCACGAACTTGACGTCTTCTTTCACGTTCCGCTGCTTCTCTCTCCATTTGTTGAATAGCTTCCAGTTCATCATTACGCAATGGATCAGGAGCTTTCTTACGTGATTGCTGATACTGATCAAAGCTGCGGTTTTCAATACGCACATCCGCAACTTGACCTGAGAAGGTGCTTTCGGTGGTATACGCGGCTTTCAAATCTGTATAGGCGAGACCCATATCCGCATTGGCCGCTGTCGTAAAATCCCCCTTTTCACGACCAATTTCTACTCCGTAACTCGGATTGAGCAACAAGGCTTGAGGCCCTACTACACTTAACGCACTCGTATTGCGCACATCACGATTCTTAGAAGCTTGCTCTTCAAACATAGAATTGAAGACATCACGATTGAATTTTCCACTAAAGGCAGGAGCAGAAGAAGCAGAACCTTCATTCTTCAACCAATCCCCGTATCCATCCCCATCAGGATCTGGAATATGCGTTTGTTCAAACATTTTATTGAACGCATTCATATCCAGCTTATCTGGATTTAAACGAACAGGTTCCGCGTGTTTCCAAGCATCGGCTTCGGAAGTTCGCTCTGTCTTCAATAAGTTCGGTGCTTCCACCTTTTTAATGGTGTTTCGTCCACCTGTGATACGTTTCAAGATTTCGGTGAGATAAGCATAGGCTCGTGTAACTGCTTCAAAATGTTGTTCCGATCCTCCTTTATCAGGATGGGCTTTGAATGCGGCTTTCTTATAGGCTTTTTTCAACTCCTCCTCCGTTAAAGCCACTTCCTCTTCTAAGCCTAATACTTGGAGACACATCTGGAAATAAGTCAAGGCTTTTTCATTGCTGTTGTGTTTCGTCAGTCTTTGGTAAGGATTGGTAATTGCTGTGCTCTCCACACGAGTTGCTAAGGTGGTATTCTGTTGTGGAACGTGTTGAGGCGCCGCGCTACCTTCACCGGGTAAAGGTCCAGGATGAATTCCTTGGTTGACTTTGGCTACGTAATTCAGTATATGAGGATAAATACCTGCGAGACGAAAGGTCTGAACATATTCAGGTCCTTGGAGCAGTGTCTGAATCATATCCGCTCTGGTCTTCGGATTTTGAATACCGAGCAGATTTTTATAAATGCGAACGTGAGCAGCAGGGAACGAATTGGTGTTACCCATCTACTTGGTTAGAGCGCATTCAGCGTTGGGTTTCACCGCATCTCGGATGCGTTCAACAGGGAGAATAGGAAGTAACGGCTCACACTCCCACATATGGATTCGTCCCACCGAAAAGAATCCAAACCGTTCAGGCCAAAATTGCGGTAAAAGACTCGGTAAGGACCGGAGGGAAGGCTCTTGAAGAAAGTGCCAACTTTGTATGGGAAGAACCATAGCGAGCTGTTCACTAGGTTGTATGGGTGCGGTAACGGGAAACGTAAAGTCTTCATAAAGTCCACGTTCTAAATATTGGACCAGATCACACCATAAAGGAGGTAATAATCGGGAAAAGCACCAATTCATATTGACAGCTTTTTGACCTGTATAATAATCCAGAACCCATTGAAGACCATATAAATATTCACGACACGTTTGATTAATCTGCGATTGGTTTTTACACTGCATCCACGTTTGGCGATAGACTTCTTTCCAAGATGAATTCAGTGTCCAGCTTTCACCTTTGGACAGCAAAGGGGCTTCCACCATCCATTCTAGAGGTTTGGTGTCTAGACACGACTGCACACGTCCTCGCATTTGAATCTTCTTTTTGAGCGTCACTAACATTCGTTGATGTTCTTGTTGTTCCCAGAGTTTCAAGAGACTCCAGAGACCATCGTGATTTACACGCCATTGACCCTCTTGTTGATCGACTAGAGAGACTTTGGCTTCTTGAAGGGCGACCAAACTTTTTAAGAGAACAAGATGACCATCCTCTTTAATTTTTACAGTGAGGCTGTGGGGTAAAAAATCATTTCCTAACAATGACATCGCAGTCACATAGGTTTCTATATTGACCAATGGAGGAAGTGTCTGTTTCAAGACACTTATAGACAAATAGGATAAATCTTCTTCCCCAAATTGATTTAATAACACATTACCAAACGCTGAATCTTCGCGAACAAGATACGCTGGACTTTTGGCGTTCAATAAAGTCAACAAAATCAAATCAGCATCTAAGCCATAAATTAACACAGGACTATCATCGGCTTGACGTTGACGTAACTTGGCCATAACCTTATGCTCACCTTCTCCCGGTTCCTCCGCTCCACTCACACTCCAATGTGTATGCTTATTACATAATTCTTGAAGCTTAGCACCAAGACGTTTCATAAAGCGTGTGCCAGGAGTAATACAATTGGTGTCCCAAGAGGGACTATTATCGCGAATACCTTCTTTCTTCTCTTCCTCTGTCGTCCAAAGCGATTTGAACCGACGAAGACGCTGTTGTTTGATTTTGGCCATCGGCACAACACCATCAATGGCTAAAAAGACTTCGGATGGTTGTCCAACTTCTTGCCAGAGTTTGGTAATGTATTTGACGATGTCTTCCAATAAAAGTTGTTCCCATTCATCATTTCCGTCATATCCCGGATATGGAGGAAGTTTTGAATTTGGTCTGCGTGCGACGTGATAGATTAAGCAGTTAAAATCAAAAAAGAGTGCGCTTGCTTTTCCTTCAAAGGATTTACTCACAAGACCTTTCGTGTGATCAGCTAATTTTTTGTAATACGACGGAATACCCATGGTCGGACTGACCTCCTACTTATACTTCGCCTGGTGTCTTAGGCTGCTAACATTTCAAACGGGTTAGCAGAGGGTCGTCCCATGGTGTTCAATAGACGTAAACATTCGCCTTTACTTATGCGTGGTGGAGGCTTGGGTGATGCCATCGGCACACAATGGAATAACGCCACCGGTTTAGTCAAACCGTTAATTTCAGAAATTTTTCGTTTAATGCCAGATAGTGTATTATTTGGGTCTTTGTTTTTTGCGTTGATGAGTCAATCCTATCCTATGGCGATGTTCGTCGTGAGTATGTTAGAGGCTTCTTTAGTGGGTATTGGTCTTCAAAAATTAATGACCTATGTGGATTTTGCGAGAACCTTACCGAATCTTACGGAAGATCCAGGAAAGTGTGTGCCTAGCACCTTTGCGCCATCGTTGGAATCGGTGATGACTTTGAATCGTGAAAGTCTATCGTCAGCCTTTCCCTCTTTCCCTATTTTCTTTATGTCCACGGCTTCCGCCTACATTGTGGGAAGTGTCTGGTCTCAACAACGCGAACTTCAAGCCTTGGGGCCCGAATATGCCGCTCGTTTCTATATTGCTGTCGCCGTCACTCTTTTATTATTATTCGCGACGATCACTTACCGATTAGCCTACCAGTGTGATGGTGTAGGTATATTGATTGTCACCACCATTATTGGCTTTGCCTTAGGAGGTTTACTGATCTATCAGAACAATTACTTACTAGGTCGTGATTCCACAAATTTTTCGGGCATTCCTCTTCTGAAAGAGAGAACCAAGGATGGAAAACCCTTATACGTTTGCTCCACAAAGGGTGTGGCCTAACTATAGGAGATGTCTACGTTTGCCCAAAATTTTAAAGGAATGTTGGAGCGTTCGTTCGTTGCGCTTCCGATTTTAATCTTTGGCTGGTCTTTATTTGTAGGCTCTACGACAGGCAATATTGGTTTATTGGTGCTTGCTCTGGGTCACGCTACCGCAGCTCCTTTGGGTGCTCTGATTTTGAATACCATCGCAGGCTTTTTCGGAGAATGGGGAAAGGCCAACTTTACCGTGGCGGCCAGTTCCACGTGTAGTATTCTTCCCCAGGGATTCGTTGACACCAATGAACGTGTCTACGCTATGCCTTCGTATTGGCTCGCTCATATTTATTTCTTCTTTGGATTCTTAATTTCGAATGCGAGAGCAGTTCTGGATTATCCCTCCGCTCCTGATGCCCCTGCCGAGAAAGTGGAGCGCAGAAAATCACAAGCTCAACTTGTCTATTATATGGCGTGGGTCTTCTTATTCTTATTTGTGGGTGTTCGTGTAATGGTGATGGGTTGTGAAACATTGCCTGGTGTCATCTTGGGTGGATTTGTGTTCTGGTGGATTGGCAATGGATGGTATAAGTTAGCCCGTGAATGCTCGGCCAGAGACAGTGATATCTTTGGGATTGTGCAAGGTATTCTACCTCCTGGAGCGACCGATCCTCCTCCGATGACATGCGTTTACACCAAGTAATACACCAAATAAATTAACACATAGCGTTTGAGATGGGAATGGCTGCTAAAGCGCCAAACAAAAATCCTAAGAAATAGCGCTGCTTCATCGTTTTATACACTTCTAACCACGCTTTGTTTTGTTCTTCTGTTTTCAAATGGTTTAGCATATAATCGGACTTCGGCATCAAAAAGTAAAAAACGACTCCTGTCATTAAAGCTATAGTCACAAATAATGACATCTTGTGAAAACGATTATTGATTTTGACAAGTTGTAATAAGAAATAAGCAAGAGCAATACCGAGAATTAATCCAATCACGTAATGATTGCGACGTTCAATCACTATATTTCCATAAATAGTATCTAACTCATCAGAGAAAGTTTGACGTAACATATTGTGCTGCTCTTCTGAAACAGACATCGTAGAGACAGCTGCACCCAACATAGCTAAACCCAAAACACCCGATACATAACAGTTCATTCTACTTAGAATTAGTATTTTCCCACCAATTTACGTAACATACCGAAGCGTCTATGAAAATTCTGTAAAGCTGTCTGACTTACCAACCCAACCTCTGTAGAAAGTTTGACTTTGGTAAAAAACTCGGCCCACTCTTTTTGTAAATCGACTGACTTAAATAATTCAGGAATTTGTTCAATCGTAATGCCTGATTCAATTCCACGGCTTTTATTGACATTTTCGTGAAGATCAAACAGCCATTGTCTTACACCTGTTTTCAACATATGCCCACGAAGCTTGTCTATTTCTTCAAGGGGATGGTCTTTTCGCCATTGATGATAGTGTGTTCTACAGAGTTGGCACGGCATAATCTTCTCCAAATCGCGCAATAAGAAAACAATCTCGTGAGCCTCATCGGTTGCTAACATAGGAACCGGTTGATTTCCTAAAGCCTCAGCGATACCGTGTAACATTCTCCACAAAGGTGGTCCCCAAGGTTTGGAAGACATTCTGATAGCTCTGAATACCTGCTTTCCTCGCATTGGACGCATTGAAAATTTGAAGGCCTGCTTGGCGTAAAGCAAAGCCAAGGATGACCACCAATTCTATACCTGTTCCCAAACCCTTATGGGATGCTTTAGAAAATGTCTTAATGGTGAAATCCAGAGAACTTATTAAAGACATCGCCAAAACATTAAATCAATCGGAAAAACCTCTGTTAGAAGCGTTCAAAGCCAAAAAACAATCTTTCCATTTTCTGGATATTAATGAACCCACAGATCAGATTTTCCAGTGTCAAGCCATTCTTACGTCAAGCGCCGTAGCCCATCGTTGTCGGAAACCCGTTATGTTCGGACAACGAGTCTGTCCCGCTCACGAATTTTACCAAGCTCCTGTGCTAGAAAACAAACCTGTCTTACAACGATTAGTGACCGAGGAA
>JACCDO011750804.1_pt1 | contig 12569 bp, 7 predicted proteins | sample 7446101 | NCBI WGS metagenome assembly JACCDO01 (sample SAMN15323440, study PRJNA562643) | freshwater metagenome | isolation source: river surface water | place: USA:Blue River Watershed | collected 2017-08-16
AGCATTAGTATTATGTGCTAACAAACCTAATGCAAGAAACAAGCAACTAAATCTAACACCAACACCAAAACCAAAACTAAAACCAAACATTTTGTGATTTTTTCTATTACATAGAATATTAAATAAATTCTTTATGTAAAAAAATTTAATCAAATTTTGATAAATAAAAACACAAGAAAAATGCAATATAGTAAAAATTACATACAATAAATTGCTATCTAGTAATCTTTATTTTTTGTATGAATCCATATATAATATCCATAAACCATTTAAAATAACTTTGTTTACCTATGTCTTTCATCTCTTTCATCTCTTTCTTATCAGAAGTGATATTATCCAATTTACTAAATTTATAGGGTACATCAATATCATCAATATCAATATCATTAACATTATATCCATTTGTGGATTGCGATTTATTCCTAACTAACTTAATTCCATTGCTTAATGGTTCAATATATTCGACTTTGATAACCTTCCCTTCTAGAAGTTTCTCATTCAACAAATTACACAATTCAATAGCATTCTCATTGGAATTCATTTTAATAAGATATGTATCCGCTGATATTTGGAATACAGACTTAACAGTATTTTCAATCGCATATTGTACTAAAGTATCATATATCGCCTCACAATCTAATTGAATGAAATCACCGCATACAGTAGTACCGTGTGAAGGTACATTGTATAGAATTATATTATAACCAGATGCCTGATATGCATTATGTAAAATATCACCAAGCAATTTATTTGTGTCTGAATTATTAGTTGCACGGGAATACTTAACAATATCTCCCTCTTTATCTATATGTTGTAATTCCTGTATAATCTTATTATTAGTAGCTTGTGTATAATTCATCAATGGAAACCCATAAGAATGCATATTATGAATCATTTCCAATTTACGAAGTATTTTTTCTTTAATCAATAAGTTATTTAATGCTATAGTAGTTTTAAAACTATTTATTAAAGTTATCAATTCTATATCCATTTGTGAATATTTTTTGGTAATTAGTATTTGAATTTGGCTTTTATATTGATTTTATATTTATTAATCAATGCTTGCCAATTATTGCCTATGTTAGTAAATAATTGGTAAATATAAATATTTTAACAAACATCTTTGAAAACATCTTTGAATATATCTATTGTTTTTATAGTATTTTTATTGTGATTGCGAATGATAAATAAAATTTCTTTGTTCTTCATTACTACTAAACAAATAAAAAATTAAAAATAACTTACAAAATAAATCAATTTTTTTAATAAATTATTTTACTAAATCCCTTATCATCTCTTCGGAGTGAAATCTGCATATCACAATGTTCTTTAATTTGTATTAAGTGTGAAATAGTCAAGACAAAATCGAATTTGCTAGTTAAATAATCTAGAATGAGACTAACATTATTAATATTATGAGTATCGAATGATGACCATCCTTCATCAATAGCAATGAAGTTAATTTTCGGTAAATTACTCAATTCTAGCAATGCTAGTCGAATGGCTAATGATGCCATAAATCTTTCAAAACCACTAGCATTATTAATCAAAATGGCACGGGTTTTATCTTTGTAAATTGCGCGGTCTAAATAAATATCAATCTTGCTATCTGACATATCAAAACGAACACTGAAATCCGTAGTAATCGCGAGTAAATCATTAACTTTCTTCTCTAGGAGTGGTTGAATTTTTCCTAGGAGAATGTATGGTAGTTCTTTTAGTCCAGCGCGATATATTTCCAGTAGACGTAATTTAGCCTCTAGGTCGCGACCTTCTAGTGCATCCCGCTTCATTTGTTCCAATTTTGAAATCGTTTCAGTCTGGATTGTTTGTTCTTGTTGCATTCTAGCTTCTACTAATTCTAGAACCTCTTCGTATTCGGCCAGTTCTTCATTCAGTGCTGCAATCCGGGTTTGAATTGGTTTATTTGCTTCTATTTGTCCGCGATAGGTTTCAAATTGCTCTAGAATACTAGCAGCATCTTTAATTTCTATTGCCAATCTATGACTAGCTAATTCCAGTTTTTCAATTTCTACTAATTGCCTTATACAAGTACGTATTGCTTTCAACTCGGTTTCTGCAGCTTCAATGCGGGATTCGTATCGGGTACGTTTTGTTTGTAGAGTAGTAATTTCTTCATCTATTCTAGCATTGGCTTCCATATTGGATAAATCAGTTTCTAGCAATTTAATCTGATTTGCTAGTGTAGCTAATTTGCTAGAGAGCGTATTACGTTTTGATTCTTCTACTGGTAGTTTTGCAGCTATATGTTTCTTAGTAGCAGCAAATTCGCGTTCCAATGCAGCTTGCTGTAATTTGATATCCGAATCACTTGAATTACCGGAATTATATTGCGTTAATTCCTGATAGAGAAAGAAATCCCGTGCGGCTTTGCTCAGTGATTCATATTGTGCCGTCCGCAGATATTGGGAAAAAGAACTACCGCTAGGTGTATTAGCAATAGCAATAGCAATATGTTTAGTAAATTCTTCTAATGCTTCTAGGAATACATCACGCATATATTCCGCATCAACACCTTCTTCATTTGCATTATCTAGGATTGCCTGCAATTGTGCTGGCAACCGGGTTTTTTGTTTCTCTAATGATAATATTTGTTCTTGTCTAGTTTGATTTTGGGCTTCTAGCTCTTTCAATTCCAATATGGATTGATTGATATTGGTTAGCTCAGTATCTAGCCGTTGTTTAGCTTGTAATAATTTGCCCTGTTGTTCTTGTAAAGTGATACCCGGTTCCAATTTGCTATTAATAGGTTTGCGAGTTTTATATAATTTCTCTAGCGATTGTGTAATTGTTTTCATCTTTTTATTTGTTTCTGTTATTATATTTGATTGTTCTGTTTCTTGTTGTTTTAATGAATTCGGGTCTGATGATTGGCTAGATTTTAAAGATTCTAACTTTGTTTCATTTTCTAATAATTCTTCTTCTAGCGATTCTAAAATTGTCCGTGTTTCATCTTCATCATTGTTCTCCAAAAACGCATCACATTCTTTATGTAATTTTCCCGATTCCTCTAGAATAGATTGATGTAATGTGCGGATACGAGCCCGGGCATATTCCCGATCAGATGTGATAATATCTAGAAGTTTAGTAATACGAGCCTTTTCTTTCTTAAGACGAACTAATTCATCCCCGTTTACTTTTTTCTTAATATGTTCATAAACAGCTTTATCGCGTGTGAACCTTTGGTTTACTTGTTCATATAGTTTTTTTACAATTTCAAATCGCATAATCCGTTCTAATTCTTCTTTGCGCTTTACATTACTAGAGTCAATGAAACAAGCATTATCGTGTTGGATACTAAAACTAGTATGAATCATATCTTCATAACAGCCGAAATATTCTAAAATCTTCTCTTTAGTTTTCATTGCTGTATCCTCTTCCAATCTCTCTAGAGCGCTAGTTTGGCTATGTTTACGATAAAAGCGCACTTGCACTGTTGCACCTGTTTTTGTACGTTGTCCTGTTTTTTGGATTGTATAAATCCATTCTCCAATTTGCAGTTCCATCCGAATAGTGAAATCGTCCTTATTAATATTAATAATGTCTTTTACACTACCTTTGCGTGTGAATTCATCGAATAAAGTATATACTATAATATCAAGAATAGAAGATTTACCTAAATGATTAGGAGCAATTATTCCTACTATGCCTTGGAACTCTTTGAATTCAATTACATTAGACCCACCGAAAGAAAATAGATTGGAAAATTCTAGCCGTAATATCTTATAATGACCGTTGAAACCTTGAGTACTAAATTGTTTATTTGTTGCTCGTAGTTGGTCATTTTGTTCTTGATTAATAGTTTTAATACTTGCTAGTTCTGCAGGTGTAATATCCGGATAATTTTCTCGAATTATATCAGCTAAATAGGCAAATTGGACTTCTGGTGATGTTATATCTACTAATGACGAACGGGTTTTGGTTGTTGTAGTTCCACTATTCACGATATTCTCAATATTTCCAACGGTATTGCTAGTAGCTAACAAATCTAAATTATTGGTTAAATTATTGGATTCAGAAGATAGTATAATAGGTTGTTCAGAATCATCACAATTCCATCGAAAATCAACTACATTGTGATTCATTTTCATCAATGTAATATAATCTCCTAGGTAGCTTTCCGGAGTATTACGATATAATATGCGTAGTGAAATATTCTTTGTTAGAGGGCAATCGCGTGCGTGGGTGCCATCAGCAGCAGTACAAAGAAAATTGGCTTTTTTGTTATCTACGTGTATGCTTAAATAAGACCAATCGTTTTTAATTGGTATGTGAATGCCAGTATGTGTAGCTAGAGACCATTTAATTAGTCCGTGTCCACCAATATCTTCCCCGATATTTTGTTGGATTAGAGAGCCGGCATATGCGATATTAGGAGTCATAAATTGGTGTTTATGAATATCACCTAGCAAAGTAATATCGTATTCGCTAAAGGCGGAAGGGGTGATAGTTTTGTTGCTACTATTTCCGCTAGAATCAATACTAGTATCTTGACATTCCATACCATTAAAATACACTGCACCATTTACCCGGCCGTGATATAATCCGATATGTGCAATATTCGATTTTATAGAAGTTTTTACTCGTGATTGAATTACTGTTTTGCTTTCCAATATGCTAGAATAATAGAATAAGATATTATTTATTTGATATATGGCGCTTTCTAATAGATAATAAACTGGTGCAACTGTGGGTAGGTCTGCTAGTATAGGTGTTAGGGAATCTAGACGGTCGCGATTATTTATATTGATGTCGTGATTGCCAGCAATAAGAACTACTGGCATAATACTTGATAATGTTTTTATAAATGAATATGTAAGTTGAATACATTCCGGGGAAAGGTCGGCTTTAGAATGGAGTATATCACCTGTTATTACCACTAGAAAAGGAATATTACGGTTTTGATTGGTAGGAATGCCGGCCGCAGTTTTTTCATTGATAAGATAATCATATACACGTTGAAATACTTCACGATATTCTTGATGTCGCTTATATAGTTGAATATGTATATCGCTAATGTGATATATATGGGTTATTGAAGTACCGCTAGCTAGTATTTTTATATTTTCTTGATTGATAGTATCTAGGTTGTCAGTTTCTAGACTAGTAGTTTCTAGCCTGGTTGTTTCTAGACTAGTGTTTTTGGATGTGTTTTTATTTGATGGTTGTATATCTATATCTAGCTGATTAAGAATTCCATCTAGAGAATTACTAGCAGGTTCAATTGTGGATTTCTTTTTTGCGCCACGTTTTGCAATAATCTTTTTAGTTGTAGTATTGCTAGGTGCGTTAGATTCGCTAGGTGCGTTAGATTCGCTAGGTGCGTTAGATTCATTTTGTAAGGGTGTTTGCTTATGAATAGATTCTATTTTTGAACTATCAATATTGGTTTGTTCATTGGGTGTAGTATTAGTTTGCTTTGGTTGCCTAGGCTTTCTAGTTTTTTTAACTGGGTCAGGGTTATCCATAATCAATTATAAAAATAAAATTATATAATTGTTCTAGTATGTGTTTGCTAGATATCTAGAGTAAAAAAAGTTTTATATCTAGAATAATATTTTAGATTACATCTAACTTTGCAATAAATTCTAATATATTGTATCTAGCATTTAGCATTATGTAATAGTTTTATAGAATACGTAATTAAATATTTATATTCTAGAAATAGGTATTCTAGGAATAGATATTCTAGAAATAGGTAATTTGAAAATAAGTGTAAAAAATTAAAGAGCTTCTAGAGATTGAGTCTAAACAGATGATATAGAAATATGATTTTGTTCTGGTTTTTTAGAAAATGTTCTAGAGAAAAAGTTTTCAGATTTCTTTTTGGATGTAATTGGAGAAATTGGAGATATAGGAGACATAATATTACTACTATTACTACAATTGCTTATATGATCTACATCAATATTAAAATCACGTTGCGATTGTGCTAATATATTATTTAGTTGTGTAATAGATATACCTTTATCTAATAATTCTTGTTCTAAATTAGATTTTTCTTCTAAGTTTTCATCACATATTCTAGTGAGTTGTTCTATTTCATCTTGTCTAGTTATTAATTCATTTTTATTTAATGTAATATCTTCTTCTAGTTTTTTACATTTTTCCGCGGTTTTGCTAATTTGTTTATCAATATTATTCACAGTTGCATTAGCGCGTGAAAACATACCTTTTAATTTATCAAAAGTGTCTTCTTCATCATCTAAATTTTTGTTGCTAGTTTGTTTAATTTGTTCCATTACTCTTCTAGATCTTAATGATTGTAATGAATTTTGGCAACTACTTAATTCAATTAAACTTTCAGTAATCTTATCTTTATTTGTATTTTTGATTTTTTCTAGCTGTTCAATCTTATTTTTAATCTCAGTTTTCAACATTTCAATAGTTTCACGTAATTCCCTATAGCGATTTATTTGTTCTTCATTTTCCTTAACTATATCTTCGGTTGTTAGCTTATTTGATTGTATTGGTTGTTTCGTGTCCTCTAGAGCATCTGATAATGCTAGTGTGTTTGAATTAATATTAATAGAATAGATGGGTTGCATTGGTGTAGAATATGTTTTATTGGCTTTATATTCCATTAGTGCTACATTTGATGCGTGCTCTTCATTTACTGGCTGGCTACTTAATATTGGTTGTATTGATTGTATTGATTGTATTGGTTGTATTGATTGTATTGGTTGTATTGATTGTTGTAATTTAATTTGTATATTTTGCATCATTGGTACAGGTGATACATCTCTAGAAAAAGGTTTTGAAAAAGGTGGGTCTGGAGTAGTGTTTTCAATTGGTGTATGCCGAAAATCAGAAGATTCTAGGTCTTTAGTTGATTGTATTTCTTTAGATATTTGATTTTCTAGTATTTGTTCGTGGGCATCTTTCAATTGTAGTTTTAAACGTGTTGAATATTCAGTTTGTTGCTTTTGATATATATTAAACTGTTCAATTGTATCTGTTAATTGATTTTCTAAAGTAGTGATTTGCGCTTCATATTGTTTTTCCAAATTGCTAGGTATAAATTCGTTATGCTTAGATTGGTAATCGGGATTATCAAACGTATCTTCTACTATTTCTTCCCTATTTGGAATAAGTAAATTATCATTAAACCATTTTTTGATATCTCTGCTAGTGTAGAAATATTGATATTTAATTGATAATTTAGATTCAGATTTCTTTATAAAATCATCTAATTTTTTAGCAAATGTTTTGGTTTCAGAAGTTGATTTTATTTTGTATATGCATTTATTTGCAAGGGTGATGATATATTTTTTAATCATATTTTTGGAATCGATTTTATTTGCAGATTTATCTTCATCGTAAAATTTCCTAATCATTACAAATGGATCACTAGCAGAATCATTATATTTCTTTTTTTGAAAATATGTTTCTAGCAAATTATTCTCTTTATGGAATTCTAATTTATATGTTACATTTTCAGTATTAGTAGTGCTAGATTCAAATGCAACTTGCAAACCATAATCTGCAAAACAAGATTGTACTGTTAAGCTCATATCACTAACATCTTCAGATTCGCTAGTGTAATCAAGTGTATTCATTTTGAATAGAAAACGTTTGCAAACAAATGCAACCATTTTTGGATTAGATTTATAGAACCCATAATTAAAAATGGGTGAATTAATAGGTTCCAATGATTTTTTAATTTCTTTTTCTAATTTTTTAATATCACCATTGGCATCAAATAGTATGGGTGCTCCATTATTTTCATAGATTTCAGTACATTCACTGCTTTCTTTTTCAGTATGTGTTTTGCTAAATTGAAACTGAGTTTTTATATTTTGAATATTGGTTCCAGATTTTATTTTTGTAATTACAGTTTCCTTATTGGTTATAGTATAAGTAATTTTACTAACACCTAAATTACCTGCAATGAAAAATAATAGTTCGCGTTCTAGTTCAAATTTCTTTTTAGAATAAATTTTATCATTATAATAATAACCTCCGAATAAGTGAATGTAGAGAACGTTAGCAGATGGATAATCTAAATCATCGAATTTCAGTCCAATAAATTCATTACCAAATTTATTTTTTAGTAAGTGATTAATACTAACATCTGGATGATATTCAAATTCACTAGCAATTGTAATCAAATTATCTTTAATGGAATTACAGTAATTATTATGTCGGCTTAAGTTCTTAGCATATTCATCAATATCATAAGTCATAATACCTTTATAGCGTAATTTCTTGCGAATACGTTGATAAATTGATTTGAAGATAGATGATTTATTGAAGAATTTACTAGGTAGATAAATCACGAATTTTTCATAATGCGATTTTGTTTCTAGCAAATCTAATTCTGTATTATTAGAATCTCCCATTTGAAATTTATTTCGATATAATTTAATGCATTATGTAAATTATAACAAAAAAAATTGATTTAAATAAATCTTTATTATGACTATATTATATTTCTGATTAATTAATTAATTATCAGTCTGAAATTTAAATAGTTTATAATGAACATAGTTATGAATGAAGAACTTGTTACTCTAGCAAAAAAAGCTGCTATATATTCTGAATTAAAACAACAACACGCATCTATTTTAATTGCAGATGATATGATTATAACTGGATATAACCATTTCTGTGGTGGAAAGGCAATTATTACGGTACACGCAGAAGAAGATGCTATTAATAATTTTATTACATTGTGTAGGAAGAAATATTTTGATGATGCATATATTAGGCGGCGATTGCGGAGGGCATTGTTGATTACCGTACGTGTTAAAAATAATATTATTAAATGTTCCGCACCCTGTCAAAATTGTATTGAAATGATTAAAAGTTATGGAATCCGACAAATTATCTATAGTGATAGTGATGAAAATGCAAACACATATTATATCCAACGCAAGAGTAGAGATTTGTCAAATCGCCCATCAAGTGGTTTTAGGTGGCGTGAAAGATTGCATAAATCTGTTTTGTTGCAAAGGTAATTTTAACCTTTTGTTTTTTTTATTTTTATCAATTTATTCTAGGGGTTTATAGCAGATTATAGCAAATTATAACAAATGGTTTTGAGTAAGAAATCTAAGAAAACTAGAAAAACAAATAGATTTGCTTCTAGCAATGCGCGAATAATTAATGTGCTAGAAACAGTTAAATCTTATTATGCTAAAGAAAGGAATTCAATACACGTGAATGCTTATGAACGTGCAATTTATCAATTAAAAAAATGGTCTCATCCTATTAAAAAAGGTAGTGATGTTGCACATCTAGAAGGCATTGGTAAAGGTATGATTCAAAAGATTGATACTATTCTAGCAACCGGAACGCTTCCTATTATTCAAGAAAAAGGTCTTAGTGATGGTAATGATCTTGGCTATGGTCTTGGTAATAGAACTAAAAAATCTTTATCAAATGAGTATCCAATTAGCCAAGTGCTAGGATTTAGCCTTAAAAGTGCTACTGAACTAGAAAAGCAATATGGAATTAGAAGTGTAATAGAATTAGAAGAAATAGTTAAAAATGGTTCAACAGATATTAAATTATCTAGAATACAGCGAATGGGATTACGTTATCACAGTGATTTACAGGAGAAAATACCACGTGAAGAAATTACACAAATTGGTAATCAGATTAAAGACATATTATCACTAGAGGGTGTGATGGTGTTGCTAGCAGGTAGCTATCCATCTGGTTTGAAAAAGGAAAGCAAAGATATTGATATTTTATTGGTAATTAGTGATTCAAGTAAGTTGAAATTGAAATCTTATCTAGAAGACATAGTAGAAAAATTAGAAAAAAAGATACCGCTAGAGACCATTACAATTGGTGCAAATAAGTTTCTAGGGCTAGTTAAATTGGCAAATAATAAAGAAAACAAATGGCGACATCTAGATATGCGTTTAGCGGATATGCGATCTTTTCCTTATGCGTGGTTATATTATTCTAGCGGTGTTATATTTAATAAGATGATTCGTGAAAAATTAAAAAAAAAAGGATATAAATTAAATGAATGGGGATTATTTAGAGATGATGTACGCGTACCTCTAGAAGGTGAGAAATCATTAGATGAACTAGAAAATCTTATAAATAATAATAAAAAATTATTAGAATATGCAGCAAAAATAGAAAAAGAAATATTTAAACTAGCACAGCTAGAATATAAAACAGTTCAAGAACGTTACTAAATTACTAGATTACTAGATTACTAGATTAAATACTAATAGATATTATTGTTGTTCAAGTAAGAGATAATTGCGGTTTGCATTGATATTTCATTATCAAAGTATGTGGGTATATGTTCTGATGGAAAGAATGCTTTTAGTTGGGTTAAATGTTCTTCTAGATAGCTTAGAAGAATTTTTTGCATACTAGGTTCCTCATTTTCGGAATGTGTATCTAGAAGTATTTCAATAAAATTGTGGTAATTATATTTGTAATAATTGTCCATAAAGGAGATGAATAATGATGCGAACTTTGAATATTTGTTATTCCATAAATATCTAAAATCTTGAAAACGCATTTTGCTGAATATAATAGTTGTGGTGTCATCAAGCTTGTATTCTAGTGATATGCGCATACGTACCAAAATTTTACTAATGGGGATAAAATATGTTTCTAGCACTAGTCGCTTGTAGTTATTTATTAAAAATTGGTATGTGTGTGGAGAAATAAGTTGAAATAATGATGTTAAATCTTTGTCAAGATTCCAATTAATCCATCGTAGGTTTGAAGATATAGATGCCGTGTCAAAAGTAATAACCGGCATATACATTGGCGTATTGTCTTTTGCAAGGCAATTTGGCATTGCAAGATAGACATTAGGTTTTGTATTTTGCGCCCACATTTGACGCAATGTAATAGATGAACAATCCATTACATTAATAAGTAAATTGTTATTGTCTACTTCTAGGATTTTCTCTATTATGGTGTCCACCTCATTTTCATTAGTATCATATGGGACTATGTATGGCTCTAGAATAGAATTATATTTGATAGGAGCTGGTAGCATATCATCATTAACAATAATTCCATTTGTTGATATGATTGGATTTACTACGAAACTAGGATATACAGATACTAGGCCACACGGTACCACATTTTCAGGCCGGGCGTACATAGGGTCAATCAATAATATATATTGATTAATATTTATAGTATCTATGTTGCTTTGTCTAATATGTTCTAGTAAGCTCGGGGCAATCTGTGAGCCAGGATTTTGAAGTAAGGCTTGCACAAAAGCCGGGCATTCATGGTTCCGTTGATATTCCGATGATGGATTAACAATGTCGGCTTTATAAGCAAAAGAACCAACTATAATAGAAACAACGTTAATTGAAAATTCATTGGGTATAGATAGTTGTTTCGTAGTATCCAAGTTGTCAATAATTAAACTAGCAGACTCTAGAATTGTTCTCTTTAAAATAGGACAGGGGTGTGCAGGAGCATCAGCCATTTGTATCCAAATGAATAAAAATAATAAAAAATTTATATAAAATTATTTAATCAATTTTTTAATTTAGTTTGCCCATTAGGCTAAATAATTGGCCAAATTATTGGATAAATAATTGTTTATAATTTTTTGAAATTAATAATGTAAAGCATATCATCACATTTAAGTCCTATGTGAAGGTCGTCTAATTTTGTTTCTGTCGTAATTTGAATCCTATCATATCGTGTTGAATAAGCCCAGTTAATATTATTAGTGTTAGCAGGTAATATTTGAAATGCGCAAGTAAAACCGATTACTTGCATATATTTATCAATAGATTGAAAATCAGTAGGTGATAGTGAAGATAGATTAACTTGCCCAATTTCATTACCATAAAAATGCTTACATAACATTGTAACTAATTGTACTAGGAATTCGAATAAATCTTTCAAGCTATCTAATTCAAATCCTAGTGGATAAGAATTTGCTTGTGGATTTTGCTGTTTTATTATATCATTAAAAATATCGTCAATAGTAACATCCATTTTGCTAATATATATTATTGAAATTAAAAATAGAAAAACAAACTAATTTTAAAAAAAAATTGATTTTTTTTAATTTAGTTGTTAAGTATAATTTTATTCTTTGCAAATGGCAGATTTACCTCTTAAGAAGCGTGCGCGCGGTGTTAGTGCCAATACACAAAATTCTAAGCGCATACGTGGTGCTAGTGATAGTACTGAACATACAACAGCACCTATTGAACAGGTAGAGCCGGCACCTGCAGTAAGGCTAGTGCCTGCAAGACTTGTGATTAATAAGGAAGACAAAATAGTTTATATTACACCATCGCTAGGAAACTTTTTCGAAACGATTTTAATTCGTGGAACACATATACTGCAACCTATGATAAAAAGGCTGATTGGTTATTTGTTGACACAACAGATAGATGCAAAGCAATTTCTTACTGATCTTACTATTATTTTCAGGTCCTTACCGCCTCCAGATCTAGAGGAAAATCTCAAATCTTCGCTTTCAAAGTGCAACCTTAATCCTACGGCACCAACACCAGCACCAGCGGCAGTACCAGCACCAGCGGCAGTACCAGCGGCAGTACCAGCGGCAGTACCAGCATCAGCGGTAGTAC
>JACCDO010305080.1_pt1 | contig 12568 bp, 12 predicted proteins | sample 7446101 | NCBI WGS metagenome assembly JACCDO01 (sample SAMN15323440, study PRJNA562643) | freshwater metagenome | isolation source: river surface water | place: USA:Blue River Watershed | collected 2017-08-16
ACTGCTGAACAAATTGCCGCGAATACAACTCTCGGTAATTTAGTCAGTGATACAGATCACGCTTGTGCGATCTGCCAAGATTCCTTGACTTCCGAACAAGAAGGACGAAAACTCAATGCGTGTGGACACTGGTTTCACAAACAATGTATTGACACTTGGCTAGAGCGTGATGTTCATTGCCCAGTTTGTCGTCACGATATAAGAGAACCCATAAGAAGTAATTCTGTAGATGGAAATATTCACACTCCCGAATAAAAGTAAAAAGACAAAGTAGAGACATGTCAAGTGAAGTGAAATACACCCCTTGGAATGCTAAAAAAAGAAAAAACTTTTTTAGTTATCTACCACCTGAAGCACAACCTGGACCGACAGAACCTTTAATACAAGAATATACAACTTCCAGTTATGAAGCTTTTAAATCAGCCTATGAACCTGCCTTGAAACAATGGGTTAGACAACAACTTGGACAAAATGTAAATACAAATAATACAAAAATGAAGAATCTAGTTAGAGAAGCAAGAAAAATAGATAAGAGTGGTCCAAATGACCCTCAAGAATTACAAGGTGGTAAAAGAAGGAAGACAAGAAAACAACGCAAATCTAGAAAGGGAACCCGCCGCACTTAGTTTTTTTCAATCTTTTTGCTTAAGTTAATATTTTACTAAGATCTTCAGGAAGACTGACAATTTTGGTGCCATAATGTTTTTCAATTTGATTTTTCATTTCTGTTTCATCTGGACCAATGAAGTTAATGGCTACTCCTTTACGACCAAATCGGCCTGAACGACCAATACGATGGATATAGTTTTCTTGGTTGGTTGGTAATTCAAAGTTAATCACAAGACTTACTTGTTGGACGTCAATCCCACGAGCAAGAAGATCTGTGCTAATAAGCACACGAACGGAGCCTGAACGGAATTCTTGCATACGACGTTTACGTTCTGAGACTTCCATTTCACCGTGAATATAATTGACAGGGAAGCCTTGTCCTTGAAGTTTTTCAGCTAACCATTCTACGCGTTGACGTTTGTTACAGTAGATCATTGCTTGGTTAATATTGAGCTGACTGTAAATATCAATCAAAGCTTCAATCTTCCATTCTTCTTTTGGAAGTTCTACCATAAATTGACGAATCCCTTCAAGTGTGACTTCTTCAGGAGGAATGAGAATCTTGACAGGTTCACGAAGCATTCGGGTAGCGACATCACGCACTTCTTCAGGCATAGTAGCACTAAAGAGAGCAACTTGGGTAGAAGTTGGAAATCCAAGGTCTAAGATAGCCATCACTTGTTCGTGGAATTTATCTTCCAACATTTGATCGGCTTCATCCAAGATAAGCACACGAATATTGTTACGAGGAAGTGCTTGACCATTTCCAGATAAGGCTTTACGAGTCATAAGATCGTAAATACGACCTGGAGTTCCAATAATAAATTGGGCACCTTTGTCTAAGGCTTTTAAATCGTGGTGGAGTTCTGTTCCACCCACTGCGCAATACACAAAGAGGCCCATATTACTGCTGAGACCTTTTGCCACTTGTTCAATTTGTTGGGCAAGTTCTCGGGTAGGAGTAAGAACTAGCACTTGTGGTGCCTTCAATGTTGGATCAATACGAGTCATTGATCCAATACAGAATGTAGCAGTCTTACCAGTTCCAGACTGGGCTTGACCAAGAATATCCTTACCTTCTGTAATAGGTTTAATACCTTTTTGTTGAATTACAGAGGGACGTTCAAAGCCATAGCTATAGATACCACGGAGGAGGGTATCTGGTAATTGCATATCATCAAAGCTCTCATAAGAGCGGAGTTCAGTAGTTTCGGTCATTTTGAAATCAGTCATCGTTATGCCAGCCTATGAGGGTATTCCAAAAATCAATTTTAGGTGCCCAACCCCCCAAGGAACCAGGTAGGTAAAAATGAATGGATGAATTCCTCCCCACTAAGCAGAGATACTATGAATGCTGAAGAAGAAAATATGAATGCTGTAGGTGAAGAAGATATCTTAGAAGAACTAGATATTCTTGACGCAGAAGAAAAAGATGCTCAAAAAGGCCAAGATCCTCTTCTCTCTCTTTACAAACATCACCCAGAAGCTATCTTAGATTATCAAGAAAAGGTGATTCAAAAATTACCTTTGAAAACAATTCCTCCGGACTCTCAAGAAGCATTGGATGCAAATCATAAAAGCCAGCCTTTCTTGACTCAATTTGAAAAAACAAGAATTCTAGGCTTCCGCACCAACCAACTTGCTCAAGGTGCTATTCCGTATGTCTTGGTTCCTGACCATATTCGTAATGTCTTGGATATTGCGAAAATGGAATTAGAACAACGTCGCCTTCCGTTTATTATTAAACGACCTATGCCTGATGGATCCTTTGAATATTGGCGTCTTTCCGATTTAATGATTCTTTAGTCGCGATCGGCTACTTTCAGACGTTCTACATACCAACTTTGCATAAACTCATCAGTAGAGTCTACACTGGAAATAGTTAAAAATTTAACGAAAGATCTACTTTTTATAGTCTCTAAACTTGGCTTCTCAATCAAAAATTCACGAGTATCTTTTTTTGTGCCAGCAGCTTCACAAATATCTTCCCAATCCGCTTGCTCCTTTAAGATAATACGATCTATTTCTTCAAGAAGCATTTCAGGACGTGTATAGGCTACATCATATTCTTTATGTTCTCTTACGTGTTCCCAAAAAGAGTCTAAGCTACACCAAGAACGAATAATCCATACAAACTTCGGAACAGACATTTTCTTCTAAAAGATACGTATTCTTTTTTCGGGTGGAAGATAAAGTTTATCTCCAGGTTTTACCTGAAACGCATCATACCATTCTTGAAATTGGGAGACTACAAGATTCACGCGCAAAAACGGCGGAGAATGTTTATCCATAATTAAGGCTTGAATACGTTTTTTGGGTTTGTCTTTCATTCTCCACGAGACCGCAAAGGAAGTGAAAAAATCCCGAAATGCTTGATTTCTTTCTTCTCCTGTCATCTTCATTTCGTCTAATTTGTGATGAAGAGCATCAATCGCAATCCCCATACCACCAATATCGGCAATGTTTTCACTGACGGTTCGCTTACCTGATACCGGAAATCCTAAGACGCGCTGTTTACTGTAAAGATCTATAATCGCTTTTATCTGTTTATTGTAATTACGATTGTCCGATCGTGTCCACCAACGTTTTTGAAAGCCATCGGGATCATATTCTTTACCATCTTTATCAAAAGCGTGTGTAATTTCGTGACATAAGATACACCCTAGCCCTCCATAATTCCACGCAATGGATCTAGATTCATCATAAAAAGGCATCTGTAAGATTCCTGAGGGAATCACAATTTCATTGGCTTGACCATAGTAATACGCATTTACAATAAACAAAGCATCATCCCATTCTTTTCGTTGTGAAATAGGTTGTCCAAGTTTTGCTATCTCATAATTCGTCTGCCATTCACCCAATTGTAAAAGATTGTAGATACTATTGTTGGCATTGAGCTTAGGAATATCGTGTTGCTCAAAATGGTCAGGAAAAGCCACAATATAACGCATTCGTCGCACTTTTTCTTGGGCTTTTTCTCTCGTTTTCTTTTCTAACCATTCAATGTTAGAGAGACGTTTTTCGGTAAAATGAAGAAGATCTTCTAAGATATTCATCACGTGCGGTTTGACCGAACGATCCATAATTTTTTCCACGTATAAACGGGAGAAAAAATGCGTCGTATACTGTTGAACAACGTAAATGGCTTGTTCCTCTCTAGGTAATTGTTTTTGTTGACCGCGCAGCTGTTTACGATACAGTTGAAACGATAAATTGGAGTAGGGAGGAGGTAACCAAGCCAACGAAAATAAAATGAACTGAAGAGATAATAAAAGTCTCCAATGATCTAGACCCAAATGATGATATAATTTATTCAGCGTATGGAGCCAACGCAAAGACTCTACAAAAAATATACGATTTCGCCAATGCGTTAGCCCCATCGTTTCAAATAAGATGTCAAATGGAATATGCGGAAAGTCTTTTTCCAGTTCTTCTCCTGTTCGCTCGTATTCAATCGTATCTCGTTCTGTGCGCATTAAAACACCCGCAATCATTTTTTCCACGGCCACGACACACGGAAGACGTGGTAAACCGAATAATTTCCCCAATTGTTTTAACATTTTCTTGTAGGCCACCAGATGCTGGCTGCGATGAAGAGATTTTCGGAAATAGTAAGAAGCATCAGGGAGTCCTAAACCACCCACGCTAATGGTGTAAGAATATTGTGTCTTATTTTTATTTTCGTATTGACCATAGATACTGAATAAGCCATGAATTTTGTAACGCAAAAATTCTCCCATCACGACTGCGACTTCTTCTTTGCTGGTTAAACTCTGAATACTGGCTAACACATTTTGGACTGTATGAATATTATTCTGTTGATTATTTGTGGTAAGGATAGATTGAGCTAATGTGCCAATCATTTGCTGAACACGATCCATATACGTATTCGCTGGAGGCTGTTTACTCAAACGAATACATTCATTCATTAAGACATCCGTTTGTTGTTCAATTTTCTTTTCAATTTCTTCACTGACACTAAAGACAGATTTGGTAGGCGGAATTTGAACATGGCTAAGCCAGGTATGGTTGATATGTTCATAAAAATCATCACCAGGTTGTATCGATTTATTGGGAGAATAAAGATGTATCTGATATCCGGAAGTCCTGGATTTCCGTGTTTTTGTCTTCTTTTTGTGGCTGTTTCTGTGTTTGCGCGTTAGGCTCATGGTGCCTATATCTATGCTCTTCCTTTATTTTTAACACACGACAATTTTCGGAAAAGGAGCGTCTTCCATTGGTTTTCTTTAGGATCAAAATCATTAGACGGCGATCATAAAGAGGAGAATGAATCTGTTTACTTACCTGAATCAACGCCTCCATTACCGTTCTATTTCTCAAGAGGAAATTGTACAATATTCCCCTCGGCTCCAGGATAGACGGCCTTTAATAAATTGGCAATGAAAGGATTTTCAAAACGTTTGGAGACGATTTCCCAAGAGGTTGTCTCGTAATAATTTACGTCGGTGTAATAATATAAGAAACGATTGCCTTCTTTGCCTACTAAAACGTAACCCAACATTTGAAGTTGCGCTGCGCTCAGCAAGGTTTGTAATTCACTATCAGGACTGGAGGTCCAATGAATTAAGACAAGAGAAGGACGGAATCCACTATGCCATAAGGAATGAAGAACAGAAGCTTCATAGGCACATTGATCGAGTTTTAACATATCAATATGTATATCTTCTTCCGTTAAACCTATGGACAGACAGTGTTCTTTTACAAGTTCAAACCATTTTTTGGTAGAAATGGTTTCACCGTTTTCTTGAATGGTGCCATCGGTTAAGGCAGGAATCACTTCACGTAAGATGAGATTTTTGGGTAAGACCCATTTGCGAGCGGCCACTTTGGCAAATTCGGTCGTTTGTTCGGTAGGTTTGCGGGTTTGTAAGATTGTTTTGACTTCTGTCCATTTTTTGATATTTTCGGGAGTATCTAGCTTCAAAATTGGACATCCAATCGTTTCAGCAAATTCCAGGTCGGGGGCACTGCTCTGGCCCGTGCCCACCGAGATAAAAATAGTTTTGGTTCCTTTCTTGGAAAAAAAGTCCCAAACATTCTCAATCATAGGATATGGCTCTTCCCTGGTTCCAATTCTTGTGGTGGTAATCATTCTAATACTTATTCCTTCCAGCGTTTGCCACAATTTACGCATTGAATAAAGATAGTCATCGGTTCATCCGCGGAACGAGTTTGTAATTCATAATATGTACATTGACGTTTATGACAACGGGTACAGAAGAACTTATCGGTCGCATTGGCTTTGTTTCCTTCCAAGAGACGCTGTTCACGTTGAAACTGTTTCTCGGCCAACTCTTTATTGCGTTCCGGAAAGATTTCAGTTTGTGTCCAGATCATTAAATCATCAAAGGTAAATTCTCCACGTTTGTAGCGATCAAGAAGACCTTTGTTTTCGACGTAGCTTTGGGGATGAAGATTGGCACAAATGTGTCGGATTTTACGTTCGTATAAACGACAGAACATAGGAAAAGACCAATCACAGATAATGTGACGTTTCTTTGATTCTTGAATACACGAATTGTAAATGGAGCGTTCAAGAAGAACCACTTGAGGTTCTGTTAAGAGACCTTGGAAATAGGTTTGAATTTTCTCGGTAAATTCTTTGCGAACAGGAAAGGCTTGAGAAGAGGTTTCTGCAGTTCCTGTGTCGAGCACAAGTTGTTCTGATGATTTTTTATAGCCTTCTAAGAAGTTTGTTGTAATTTTTGTGCTGGCGGTTAATGTTTTGCTATTGTCGGACCCTTTCTTACGACGTGAACGACTTCGTGTAGAGCGAACAGGTGTTTCACCAAGATCCATCGCGTCGTCCACTTCATCTGCGACATTGCCTTCTTCTTCAGCCTCTTCTTCGGCTTCTACCTCAGCTTCTTCCTCTTCTTCTTCTTCCTCTTCAACTACCCCTTCCCCTTCCTCGTCTTTTTCCACTTTATCTTCCACTTCTTCTTCAAGCTCTTCTTCTTCAAGTTCTTCCTCTTCTTCCTCTTCGTCTAAGTCTTCAAATCCGCCAAAGATATTTGTATAGAACACTTCATAATCTTGAGGTTTGAAGGGAAGAGGTTGAGCATATGAATCTTGGGAATTTGTGACAAGGATTAAGATATCTCCAAAGAGCAATAAACTATCGTGCGGAGGAGGAAGTTCATGTTTATTTTCGCTTCCTGCTTTTCCTTTTTGATAGCCAAATAAATGAAGATACTTTGATTTATAACTGTAAGAACCAATATACTCAGGTTCTGTTTTCTTCTTCAAGTATTTTTGAATATCATCCAGAGTAATAGATGTTCCTGATGCTGTAACTTTCGCTTGTTTTACTTCACCTTTCGCAGTGAGTGTGAGTCCTGGAAATACACTGGGCATCTTCTACTTACCCTAGTGCCAACGCTTAAAATGGACTCAACTTTACTAAGGTAGTAGGGTAACCCATGACACCTGGTTCTTATTTTGTGCGCTCCTGGATAACAACTGATACAAAAAACGATAGATTTCCAGATAAATTAACGATTTACGATGCTGGAGATATTCAAGGATTTTTAATTCAAGAATCCACTGGAAAAACATCCTGGATTGTTTTTCAACTGGAATCGAAACGTCTTCAAGAAGACGGCACAGTGTTAGAAACGGGAGCAATCCTCCACGAAACAAGTGCTCCTCTTTATTATTTTTCTATTGAGTCGTTTCCTCTGCGACAGGAGCAGCTTCCGAAATCTTCTCTTCTTTTTTCTCTTCCACAGGCTGAGATTTTACTGACTCTTGGGGAGCCGGTTCCTTCGGAGCCTCCACCGCTTCTTTGGCTTCCGCAGCAGCCTTGGCTTTCTCCGATGCGAGACCAATCGCACGCCGGGCCTGGGTTGCGTGGGCCTCCGAAATCAAGTTCATCGAAGCCAACTGGTGGACAACCGTTGTCGCAAAACAAGAGCACATCTGGACCCAAGTCGAAGGCTTAATTTTCTTCAAATCTAAGCCACCACGGGCAGCTTTGATGGCTAATTCTAAGGAAGCTGGAACAGCATCCGCAACAACGGCTTCCAGAGTATCATAACGATCGTGAATGGCTTGGATGTCTTCTTTGGATAATCCAGGTTCAGCGATTTCCTTGTTTTCGGTTTCGGCAAGAAGTTGAAGTAAAATACGTTGGACGAGTTTGAGTTTTTCGGTTCCGGAAAGATTTTGGATACCGTTAACCTTACCCGCTAAAATACCTCCAACACGAATGAGTGAGGAAGAGGTCCAGTTACCAGGACCCTTACAATCCTTGGCCAAAGTGACGAGTTCACTAATTTCCATTTCTACAAAGGGCTTCATAAGAAAATTTTAGGCTACCATTTTTCCGTAGATGTCTCAGATGAAATCGCAGGTCCTTGTCGCAGTGCTTCTGGCAGGAGTTCTTTTTCTCGCCTATCAATTGTATTTGAATTTGTTTCCTAAAAAGCTCATTATTGAAGAAACATTTATTGCTCCTGCGCCAGTTGTGACACAACCTATTCCAGAACCCGAACGAGTCATTTCTCCTGGAGGCCCAAATTCACCCAACCAAATGCCTCCTCCGACACACGATACACAGATACGTCTTCCCGGTCCTACTGACTCTGATCCTTTAGATGATAATTACGGAAGCAGTAATATGAAAGACAATATGCGCTATCCTGAGCGCTCCTTTGGTCCCGCACCCAAACCAAATAACACCAATATCCAAGTAGCTTCTGGAAATGCGTCTACTTTGAACGCGGGTGTAAATAGCGCTTTACAGACATTTAGTCCCGACTTTGCGCAAAATGGTGGTGAATTTATACCCGGTGGAATTTTTGCCAACGACACCCTGGACGACGCAAATTATTCTGCGTTCTAGGTAGAAACTCAAATGCTCCTCGTTGCCACCCTTTTATTCGTTTTACTCTCACCCGGTGTTCTCTTAACTCTCCCACCTATCGGTGGTAAGATCTTTATGAGTGGAAAGACTTCCTTAATCGCTGTTTTAGTACACGCTGTTGTCTTCTACGTTCTTCTTTCTATGCGTCGTCAAATTCCTGTCATCAATATGATCTTTGAAGGATTTGAAGGTCAAGGTGAAATGGAAACTCCTATGGGAACCAAGAAGGAAGGTAAGAATGGAATGAACAATGTTGCTTAAATAACCTAAGGCCGAATGATTATATTCCTATAGACAAATGGACACGAACGGCTCTATCCGAGCTTCAGGCATAAGAGGTAACTCTTTCCGACCAACCCCCATAGAACCAGCTCTCCTGGCAACTGCGAAGCAATTCCTGGAGAACTTTCAATTTGATACACGTGTCCGTCAGATGCTCCACGAGGACAAATTAGAGCAATCTGTAGGTAAACATAAGTATTATATCTTAGGAAATGAACAAAAATATGAGCCAGGATTTCTTTGTGTCATGCGAGGTCATCCGATTGTTTTCTTACATAGTCGTTTTCAATATGGATATGCTCTGCGTATGAGACTTCACGCGTCTATTTATCAACAGCAAGCGTTGTTTATTGGAACTCTAGATAATGTCTATGCGACCTTTCGCTTAGAAGATGTTTGGTATCTCAATGGAACCCCTTTGTATTCCGAACCCTTTTCTAAACGTTACGAAGCTCTTCAAAACTTTTACAATACGATGTTTGTTCAAGATAAACAATTAAGTGGATTTCAAGTGGAAATAGCCAAGTATTCTCCCTTAGCCCATTTACGTAAGATTGTAGATTCCAAAGAATTCTACAGTGTAGATTTTGTTCCTGAACACGGAGGTCGCCGCCGCTGGCATTTACCTTTGAGTTTCACCCAACAGCAGAAAAAGATTGAAATGGCTCCGTTTAACCCCAAGGGTCCTGAAAAGACCACGGTAGAAGCCGCAACCTTAACCACTGTTCCGTCCGACACCAAATTTACAGAAGCCATTGCTCGTAAAATTGTGGGAATGCCCGATACCTATTCACTCCAATCCAAGACAAATGTGGATTTGGGTCGTGCTGCGGTTCAAACGTCAGGAGTCTCTATGTTACTCCGCGCCGAATTTACACAGAAAAAGAGAGAATCTGTTGAAGTTTCCATTCAATGGTATGAAGAGTTTCAACGCTATAAAATTACTAATCTTCTCTAATGCGTTTTTTCCACCTACCTAATTAGAAATGGCTCGCAAAGGTTCCAAAGGAAAGAAAACAATGCGCAAAGGTAAACAGTCTGGAGGAGGCTGGGGATTTACGGGATCCGCAAGTATTCCCGGAACCGCTGGCACAGTCAGCAACCCCATGGTCTACACAGGCATTGGAGATTGTCGTGCTGTAAAACCTGGCTACGATATTCCGTATAGCCAATACGGAGCTTCTTTTACAGGTCTTCCTGGAATGAATGGTGGTAAACGTACACGCAGAGCTATGAAGAAACGCACTCGCAAACAACGAGGTGGTCGTTATGGCTTCTATCCTGAAGGAGATCCCAATATGAATGGCCAAGCTTGGTGGGCTGGTTCTTATGCTCCTGTTCAACGTATCGGTTGTGAAGGGGGATCCTTCAATCCTTTGAATCCTGCTCACACAGGAAGTTCTGCTCCTCCAGGTGCCGCGGATCCCAATTATTATTTAAAAGGTGGTAAACGCAATAAACAACAGGGAGGTGCTCAATTATCTCCTGGCACCTACGGCGTAGGGGATGTCGATAGTATGTATTACTATGCTCCTACTGCTGGATACGCCAATACAGCTAGCACTTGGAGAGACTCTGTGGGTGCTCCTGTTCAAATTCAAGTTCCTTTCGCTGCTCGTTCTATGAATCAAGCTTGTTTAACAACAGGCGGTCATCCTCCATTGACTGGAGCTCTTCAAACTGGTGGTAAACGCACACGTAAACAACGTGCTGGTGGTCCTTTCAATTTTCTTACTAGTGCATTCTCTACAGTGAAAAATACAGTGAGTGGATACCTTCCTGGTGGTATGGGTTCTACCGAACCTACCCAAGGATCTATTACATTAAATGCCCCGTTAAATAATGGAACAACTTCTTTTGCTCAAGAGCCTCAAAAAGAACCTTACCGCAAATTACGTTCTGAGATGGAACCTATAGGCCGAGGACGTCCACCTTTACCGCCTTATATCCACAACGCAACTGTAGACAATATGACTACAGGCACATTAGAAATTCAAAAAACCGATGGATCCTGGGTACCTATTACGAAACCTGAGTATATGGCAGGCGAATACAAAAAAAAGGACTATAAAGGAGATATTCCTTCACCCTTAGCTGTATGGATGGGATATCTTCCACGTGTACCAATGATGGCAAGGGGTGGTCGCAGACATAAAAAATCCAGAAAACATCGCAAAGGACACAAAGGTCGCAAACACTAATCGTCCTCAATTAAACACTCTCCTTCCTCATTAACTTCTTCTTCAGGCATCTCAGATTCTTCTTGGTCTCCAACTTGAATCCGATATGCACACTTTTTATAATACGCCGCTCTCTTTCTCCATTGGCCTTGATACATTCCGTGACTATCCACGACATCCACGATGAGTGGGTGAACTTCCCGTTGATGTTTTTGAACTCGTAAAATACGCCCCGTGCTCTGTTCTACTTTTTTACGAGGGCTGGCGAGAATCACACAGTTCAAATGTTTAATATTCATCGCTTCCGAGGCCATCGCATACGATGCTAACAACACACGAGCTTCTCTCGCTCCTGCTTCACGCTCTTCCTCTTTCATTCCACCTATATAATAACTCATAGAAAGTCCACTGGGTTTTAATAACGTTTCTAAAGTTTCCAGATGGCCAATTCTTTCTGAGAGAACCAAAATTCTCCGCTTTTCATCCTTCGCAATTTCGGAAATTAATTTCGCCAGATGCAAATTTCTTTCTGGACATTCTACAATTTTTGTTAAGAGTCTGGTTAAGACAGGCTCTCCTTTGTAATCGGTGGGAATTTCATTGTAGTCTTTATTCTCTGTGCTAAATTGTTCCAGACGAACCACCACCTGAGGATCGGGTTCACGAGTCTTTTCCCAATAGACCGGTTTCCCTAAGAACCACTCAAAGACTTTCGTTAATCCATCGTCGCGTGTGGGTGTTGCCGACAATCCCAACATCTGTTTCGTTTGGACTTTGAGTAGAGCTCTGGAGAAATGCGCCGCACCCAAATGATGACATTCATCAAAGATGGTGAATCCAAAGTCTTTGAAAGTGCCCTGGGGGAATTCACGCTGGACTAGCGTCTGAATCATCGCAATGGTGCAGTCATAGTTTATTTGGGTAATTTCTTTGTCTTGAAACTCAGGGTTTTGTTGTTGAAGACGTTGAAGAAGTTCTTCCCGTTTTCCTCCTTGTTTCAATCCATTTGTCTTACACTTTTCTTTTAATTCCGCCAGTGTCAAAGGTTTTCCCACAACGGTTTCTTCCCCCACCTGACATTTATCTTCCTGGAGCAATCCCACTTGAATACCTGGAACCAACGCTTCCAATTCTCCTTTCCATTGGTTCATCAAGAATTCTTTGTCCACTACAATCAAGAATTTTTTACCAATTCGCATCGCAGTCCAGATGGCCATAAAGGTTTTTCCACGTCCGCACGGAACACAGATCAGACCATTGCCTCCTGCTTGTAAATACTGATCCACAATAGCTTTCTGGTAATCGTAAGGATTTCCTATAAATTCTAAATCGCTTCGTAGGGCTTTACCATCCGAGATGGCGATGGCTTGGGGTGGACCAAAGACATTGTTGGCCCAGCAACGTGGAACGTAGAATCTCGTAGGGGATTCAGTGTAGAGGGAAAACGCATTGTTGCTATTGGCCCTCTGGAATTTGGGATTTTGAACAGGGGCCACTGTTAAATCTTTTCGTAGATTTTGTGTGGTTCTAGGGGTGAGAGAAGTTTTCTTAATCGCATATCCGTGCGCAGTGAGAACGCGATCCAAATCTTGAATGGATTTCATCGTTA
>JACCDO010340339.1_pt1 | contig 12565 bp, 1 predicted proteins | sample 7446101 | NCBI WGS metagenome assembly JACCDO01 (sample SAMN15323440, study PRJNA562643) | freshwater metagenome | isolation source: river surface water | place: USA:Blue River Watershed | collected 2017-08-16
ACGCTGCACAATAAAAACGAGTAGACATTACGCCCTTTCACATATTTGCTTTTAATATGCTTCGTATGTACGATATCTTTGGAAGACAAAGTTTGCATATTGAGTGCATAAGCATTTTCTTTGTCGCTACTGTCACGGCTATCGCATTTTAATACAATGCTCTTGATCATGCCGCTGCGAGATTTTGGATTGAATTTATGATCGCTCTTGCTTCGATATAAGCATAGCTCTGTACATGAGTGGCTTTTGTCTGTTGTAATACTCCAATAGCTGTCCCTCCATTCTCCTCTGGCGAAGAATGGAGAGGCCGATAAAGACTTTGACAGTAGGTGCTGCTGATTCCCATTTCCTATATTCGTTACCCCTAGAGATATATTGTGATGAATCCGGCAATAAATGCGCCCTTCATGAACAGAGGCATCGACAATGGGCACAGGGAATGTTGCATCAGGCGTCCCTTGGTTCAGCTCCCACATGTCGCCAGCAACAGCGCTGCTTTCAGACTCGACGCCTTCGAAGTCATTATCATCATCTGTATATAAATCTGTTATTTCTGTCATAGGAGTCTCATAAAGCTTTGGATCGGAAAAACCTGTCGGAGTGGTAATAACTGGAGCGATGCGAACAGAGTGCTGAGCAGGAGCAGCTATCACGCTTTCTCTATTTTGCTCTGCGATTCTAATCAATGGAATTAAATTATTTAGTTTATCGCTGCAAAAGTCACTTCTATCGCAATCGGAAGAGTAGCTGCTATGAGGCGTCAGAAGATCATCGAGGTGACCACTGGAACCAGGTGCGGAATGTAAACTTGACGCTGACGTGAAAATACTGGCAGGGGTTAAGCATGCCTTGGACTCTGTCCCTTCGCTTTCTTTTGTTGTATTTAGTGAAACAGTAGTAGCTTTACTGTCATCATCTGCTGATACATTACACTCTGCCACTTTCTCCGAAGTCCTTTCGCGTTGATAATCGGCACTTTTGCGCCGATGAATCTTATCGAGTTTGTTTTCAGTGCACTTTTGAAGCCGTGCTAAGTTCATGCTAATTGTATTAGGAACAAGAGATGCACGGTTTACACGATCGCGTGCGCCAGATGGAAAGGGATTTTGGGATATTGCTGGTGCCGCATCGGATACCAAACTTGATATCCGATGCTGGGATACATCTCTGACAGCTTTGGCTGCAACTTCTGCAATTACTGCTTTGCGAGCTTCTTCTCCATTTTGTTGTTGTTTTACTCTTATTAATTCTGCTTGCAGAAACTCAACGTGACTTAGAGCAGACTGCAGCTCTTGAGCTTTCCACTGCAAGTCTGCTGCTAGATCTGACAATTCCTGCGATGAAATGCGAGCCTGTAATTCTGAAGACTCCACAGCCAATCGCAATGCATCACACTGCTTCACTTGATTTAAATGTTGCATTTGTAGATTTCGAATGGTCGACTGCAGAGTTAACGTGGCAGCTTCATTCAAGGCTTCTTTATGCACTCTCTGCGTCAATTCTGTTTGCGCTGCGGACAATTTCTCTGTGAGAACCGAATTGTGCCCAAGTAAATCTTCGACAGAAGCACACGATTGAGCATATTTTTCTGACAATGTGGTCACCATGCTCCGTAAGGCGAGCTCTTTGTCCCCACTCGAACGTCGTTCTTCCTGTAGACTTGAGCATTCTAGTTGCAGTGCGCTAAGACGCTCTTCGGAAGCACTCAATGCATTTTGCAATGCGCGTATTTGCTGCTGTTTTGCTTCTTGTTGGGCTAGAAGTGTAGACACTTGCGATTCGCTACTCTCATGCTCTGCCAGTGCTGTCTGCAACTGCTGCAAACGAACACTAAGTTCGTCTCGCTCGAGTCTTGTCGTGGATAATTCATTTTCAGCGCGAACTAACACACCGTTCATGCGTTGTTTTTCACCTATTACAGACTCAGATTGCATTAGAAGAGAGTCCACTTCATCTCGCATCCACTCATTTTCAGCATTTAGCCGGCTGTTGCTTTGCTCAAGTTCGTGCACCCGCGCTTCGAGGCTCCGAAGAGCCTCTTCCAAGCGCATTTTGTCTTCAGCAAGAGGAATATTCTGTTCTTGAAGAACTTTATTTTCAAGCTTATACAATTCTAAAGCCTTTTCTGCTCCTAAAAGGAGGGATTTGAAGCCTGCTGCGCATTGTTGTGATTCGGAATGGTCCCGTCTGGCAGCAACCAAGCCTGCCTCAAGCTGCTCGCCATTCACGCGCAAGTCTTCGACTATAACTTTTAGGTCATAAACTTCTGCTTCAATATCTTTCTTTTGCTGAAATAATTGCTGATATTGAGTGTCCTTGAGCAAGAGCAGAGGCTGCAAATCCGCACTTGCCGAAGCCTCCGACTGAAGGCGTTGAGCATCAAGGAGACAAACGCGCTCTTGAAGATTTTGTACAATCATTGAATGCTTTGCTGACATATCTTTAATTCGCCTATCAAACTCCGATCTTTCATTTTGAAGTGACAACTCAAGATTTTTTATTTGCTCTACCTGAATTTGCGATTGAGCAGCATCCGCAGGGTCGGAGCCTCTTTGCGGGACACGGCTATCTGCTTTTATCAGATTGCTATCTTGGAGCATATGAAGTAGCGAATGGTTGAAGATATGCTCATCCCGCTCCTGCCAGACCCATTGTCCGACGACGCTTTGAGGCTTCCCAAGGGGGTGCCGACTATCCTGCGATTGCGTCCAACGATTTCTGCGTTCCATTTCTTGCACAATCTGGCGTTGCTTGATAAGATCCGCTTCTATTTCCATTCGAATAATAGATGTTATAGCTGAAATGGTGGGAGAATCTTGTTCTGAAAGTTTGCAGCGCTCTTCTAATTGCTTTTCGGCATGCTCTAACTGCTGCTGCAAAGCTCTGCTTTTCAATTCCGCACGAACACGTAGTTCATCAGCCATACAGCAGCGCTCTAAAGCTGTTTGCAGCTGCTGTTGAAAATGGCTAGCTTGTGAAAGAGTAAGGGACCGAGATGGTGGAGCTCGCGGCTCCGGGCTCAGCAGCTCTGAGTCTTCTGCGCTTGCGATATCCTGACCAACATTCCGCATGGACTCCGCAGCATCGTATAACCGTTGCCCTGGTCTTAAGAAAGCAATTGGAGTAATAACACTAGTTTGTGCAATGTAATTTGCAGCGGAAAGTGGACCCGATCCAGGGGCAGCGAGTTTGGATGTGGCTAACGGCGACGTAGATGTCGCCATGTCCGTACCCCCGCTGCGATGAAGCGTGCTATGCAAATGTAAAGAAATGTCTTCGACAATCGCACTTGCAGCAATGCGAGCTTTGAGAGCCGCAATTTCTCGCTGCAAAGCCTCGACAGTCCCGATAACAAGTTGCTCGTTTAATCGTACAGAATTCTTCACTTTCTTGGCACGTTGAGCAAACTTAAGTGTGGTTAGTGTTTCTGCCATGCAGTTTTGCGAGCGAGTGATCATAGCCATCATTACCGTCTTCGAATTACCACCTAGTGAATCGCGCAATAAGTAAGTTAGTTTACTGTTGCGATATTGAACATGTACTGGTTGCGTTCCAGTTGCGCCAGAAGAGGTGAGAGAGTGTATTAGGTTTCCTAGCTCTGATAACGATCGATTGATCTGGCCTGCTTCTCGCAGCTGCATATCTGCATTGTTTGATCCTTTTTGGCGTTCACTTCCTGCTAAATCAACGAGAGTGAATTTTGAACTACGGCAAGTGCGGATCCCGTCACGTTCGGTAGTGTGCTCCAAACGCAGAGTGAAGATAGCATGGCTTCTTGAAGAGACTCTGTTCATGACCGTTGCAGCAACATGGCGATTTTTCAGGCCTGTATACAAAATCTTTTCAGCTTCTTTTAAGGATCTCACGATTTCTTCAGTGAGGTGCTCGACGTATATCCCTCGGGTGGGATCATCCCGTAGTTGAAGGGGCGAGCTACCCTGAATGCCAGGAGCGAAAGAACCAGGAGATACAAAACCGCTCCCGCTTCCGCTATTTTCATTAAGCAAATCATACACGCGTTCATTATAAATTTCGCACATGCTAACGGTCACATCGAATAACCTCAACTCGGTAGCATCGGGCGAGCTGGGAGTCGCGTTCAATGCAGTAGCTTTGCCGTTCGATGCATCAATTCTGCGCTGCTCTTCGCTATAGATGTGCTCCCATATATAATGAAGGGCACGTGGAACAAGACCTTGGCTCGATTTGTCAGATATATCAATTCTTTGATTGGGAGATGTACCCCGGATTGATTGACCAGAGCGAGCATCCTTATTCTGGCTGTTGCATTCATTTTGCGATGATTCCTCCCCAAAAATAGTATAGGTCTTCCCACTGCCAGTTTGACCATATGCTATGATAGTGCCGTTGAACCCTTGAATCGTTGATTTTGCTATATCCAAACCAATTTTTTTCCACACATCCTCTTGTGTAGATGATGGATCCGCGACCCAATCAAAAACAAAATTACGCGTATCAGTTGCTGTATTAATGCTGACTTGAGTTTCTCCTACACAAACTACATGTTTTTGTTGGGACTCTACTTCACTTTGCATCTGCAACTGCGTAGACACAGCTGTACTCGGTTTGGAGACATTATTGCCGAGAGACGCACCACCAAACGTCATTCGTTTAAGCTTTTCTGGCTCATCTTTAATGAAATCAGGTTCTATTCCAGGCTTAACACGGACAGCCACTTTAATACAATCATATTCGTGACTGATTTTTGTTCCATCTGACACCTTGCTGCCCATTTGCCCAACGAATTTCAACGAATTTCAAGGTATGTTGTCAGCAATATTCGCAGATGTTTGAAGAGCTGTTCTATCCGTTCTAAACAAAATTTACACTTTAAAACGCAAAAAAATCTTTTAATGCGATTTAGATGAAAGAAATCGCTCTATGTTTCCCCTTTTTCGAAAGTCTCAAATTTGACAACAAAGAATTCCAAAGCGCACGACGGCTTTCTTTTTCATCGAAGAGTACTACTGCGCTTTCTGAATTGATATTGATATTCAGAACTTACAATTTCTTACAATTCATACACTCTTAAGTATAAACTGTGAAAATTTTGATATATTTTTGATGCTATGCTGTTAAAGGAGGAGCACGATCTGCTTGCATCGGCCCAGGATATGGAGCCAATCAAGCAATTTGTGGTGCAAAGCTTAACTGCGAAATCAAAAGGTGACAGCTTCTTTTATGATAATATATGCAAGCAGTTGCGAGATCGTGATGATCCAGAAATGTATTGGAAGGTTCTTATCGCCTTATCCTCATACGTCAGCTTGTTTTCTAGGGATCCAGGTTTGTATGCAGATTTAGTCAATGATATCTTTACATACGATTGGCGGCAAGATCGCAAAATTTCTATAGCATTTATCAACTTAGTAGGTCATATGGTAAGTAGCAATGCTACTTTTATATACACAGCCTTTCATGCTTTGGTGGCGAGGCTCGTCCCAACAGATTGGGAAATCGAAAAAGAGAAATCGACTCAAGCTGCTAATGCTGAAAAAGATGATAACGAAACCCAAGATGTTTGCAAAGAGATAAATGCCCCAGGTAGGTCAACCGAGGATAACATCAAGGCTATAAGGATTGGGAAAATGGATACCGGCGCCATCGTATCTTCAAGCTCGAGGACCGCAACGTCATCCGGCACAGCTTTGCCGCCGATGCCTGGATACAAACCCGAGGCAATGAACAAAGACCTATCGGAAGCGCACGTCGAGAATCTACAAGAGCGTGCATACCGTATTCACAGAGCAATTATTTCTCTCATTCATTTAGCTCCGTCTGGTCAAGCTAAATTAATGAATGTGCTCGAGGAAAAATTTCCCCATAAAAGGTTTTCAGATGGAATTATATCATTCTATGTGGCTCAAGTCTTCTACATTTGTGAATATTTACCCGCTTTACAGCAACGTGTGCTCGACATGGTTATACAACACGCCCTTGAGATAGACGTGGAAATTGTGATAGAAGATTCAGGCGAAGTCACCATTCAAGAAGAGTACAAAGGGGAAGACGAAGAAAACATTTTTCAACTTGATGATGCTGGAACTTCAAATTTAACTGCCTCTGCAAAGAAAAAGAAGTTTGAAGCTGCGCAACGCATTCCTGATGCGGTGTCTGAGATGGCCGACAAGCTGGACTCTGTCCTGGCGCTTGTGGTTGCACATATTGATCGACAGCTTGTGAAGGAGACGCTATTCAAAGAGCGCTTATATCAGCAATTGCTTTCTATATTGGAAGAACGAGTTCTATTTACATATCGTAGCAAATTTGTACAATTTATATATTTCTATGTGGGAAGCCGTGTGGAGCGGTTCGCGGTAGCGTTCTGTCAACGCTTACTGCGCGTGTATTTGGAAACAGGCCATAGCAGTATAAAATTGCAAAGTGCAGTACTTTATTTAGCATCTTTTATGGCCCGGGCTAACTTCGTGCCTGTCAGTGTGGTGGCGGACAACGTGACCAGCCTCCTGATGTGGGCTAACGAGTATATTACGCAAATAGGAGCCGATACGCCTTTTTCGCGTACTGTGTTTAATCGTGCAAATGGTATCAATGTTACTTCGCTTTCAAATGTATTAAGTAAAAGCGAGAGCTTAGCATCTCTAAACGGGGGGAAGGCCGATGGTAACATTATTTTGTACAAAGAGTTCGACGACATGGGCAGACGTACGAGCGAAGCCGTACAAAGCACTTTAAGCCGACACGAGACATTCTTTTGCTGTATGCAAGCTGTCTCATATGTGTTATGTTTCTATGGTACTGAGCTAGCAATGTCTATTAAAGCTGATGAAACTCGACGTCTGCAGTGGGAGCGAGTCGTGGCCTCAGAGCTGAATCCTTTGAAATATTGCTTAGAGTCAGTTCGTGGAGAATTTTTGAGACTTGCACACTGTGTTGGCATGTTTTCTGCCGAATGTTGGTCCATGTTACCTTCCGCTGTTGAATATAATAACGGCATGACGGCGGTGGAGAGCACTGCAGGTGACGAGAGCGATGCGGAGCGCAGGTCGCGCAGCGCATCTAGCATTGGTGCCGCTGTCACCTCCGATAGCGCAGCAGCTGGTCATTACAATAGCATCATAGCGGCTGTTGTAAGCATACCTTTAGATGATATTGTGCGTACTAGTGATGCAAAGCAAGTACTCCCCAAAGTAGGAGCGTCAGCAGTACGTCCGATCGGCTCCCCTGGCTCTCACGTTCCACAAAAAGTGCCAGTGATGGGTACAGGTAATAATCCGCTAGAATCATTTTTTCCATTTGACCCATGTCTATTGCGCAAAATGCATGAATTCATCGAAGCGTCCTATAGAGGCTGGAGAGGTGTGCCTGGCCTGGATCCGGGCGCGGAGTTTGACTACGAGCATGATGAAGCAGCCTTCGAGCAAAGCGATAACGAAGATAGTGATACAGATGCCCAGGATGAAGGGCGTTTTGTAGGACTATCAGGTGTGAAGCGCGAAAGAGCGAATACTGTTTCATCCCAAGCATCATCTTCGTTGGTCTCCCAGTCGGAAGGCATGGACGTCAGCACTCCGGGTGTCAGCAATGGTAGATACATGAACAGTTACCTGTCTGAATTAGCAAATGATCAAAATAATAGCGGAATAGCGTATAGCAGCGGTGGACAAGGATCCGGATTGCGACATTTGCGAGAAGGTTTTTCGAGACATGGTAGTGCGGTATCAGCAAATTCGCAGCAGTCGCAGGAAAGCAATATCCCTGATGCCAACGCAGAAGCAGTATGGCCAATGCCAATTCCACGGCCTCGCTTGTATTCTGTTGGTAGCACTGGAAGTTGGTGAATGACATATCGTTTAAATCGTCGACGTTCAGTTGCTCTTAAGGCAAAATATATATTAAATTATTACATCTTTGTAGCGCTTATACTTAGTTTTATATTAAAGAGCATTTGCACACCATACAAAGCCTCTAATGGAATTTCCAATAGTGCTCAGGTACTAACCAACCTAAATCACGAAAATATGTGTTTTGCCTAGACATTTCGTCGTCTCAGACTTATAAATTTACATGTATATATACTATTACATATCAAAAACAATTATTTGAGGTTTGGAGATCGCATGATAGATAAAGCAAGAAAATTTAAACGTCGATTGCTTTGAACGACAGATGCTGTCTGCTCGACGTCTGTGCGACGCTTGTCAGGCGTGCGATATGCGCCTTCTCGAGCCCGTTGGTCCGCTCGCATTTCTCGTTTCGTTTTTTTACCCAATCGATTCTCTTGATTAAACCCAAAATCATACTCGTCAGGTGCACGATATACATAATGTATCTTGTTGACATGAGATTCTGGTAGCGCGAAATTAGGACGCCTTGCACAAGCAGCTCGCATGAGCCAAAGTGCCAATGTCTTTCCCCGCGATTCTTTAAATGCTACACTCATATTGCGACGGTTCTTGGAAGAAGATCGCTTGGTTGCTTGAGCTTGCCAAACCATGAGCATGCACCGTAGTCGCTTGTCGTCATGAAAGCGATCGCTCAAATGCAGCATAGCGCATTCATCCTGACGTCGTTTTTGCATTTCTTCAATTTTTTGTAAAGTTCTTAAATATAAAATTTTATGTGCGTTAGATCGCACAATAGCGCGAGTTACAGCATGCTTTTTGAGAGTGCGTAAGGCATGCTGCTGCACTGTAACATGCCGGTACTCGTGAGTGATGCGGTATTTCAGGTCGGCGTTGTACTGATGGCGCATTTGCCATGTGAACAAACTGCGACCCATACAGTTGGCATTAATATATGCTTTTGCAACTCTACCCAATTGAAACGCTAGAATTGCCGCTTCTTTACGTACACAGGACAACTCTGTACCGGGAGCGTAGCCAAAGCAATGCTCAGAGGCCGGCGCATCTGCAAAACGAGAAGATACATCATTGCTTGCGTCATTAAGTGTAAAATTGAGTCCTGAGCCAGTTACAATACCACCAAGTTTGGGCCTTGCACGCTCTTTGAGATGGTTTACATTCATACACAAATCGCTGGATTTCTCATAATCATTGCGTGCTAACCAAAAGATTGGATCGCAACACAAACTCTCTATGGTCATGCAACGAAGTAGTTCACCGCGCCTTACCGTCAGTTTATCATGTGCAATATCATATTGCAATTGTTCTAACATGGTATCTGAACGACGATGGTGCTGGTGCAGATGGCGATATAGACTGTCAACGTGGTCCGGACGGAAGAACGTTTTACAAACAGGATGGTTGCGCAACTTTACGGCTACATTAAGAAAAACATGCTTGAAGCGAATTGTTGGAGGACGACACATAAATCGCAGACTAAACACTACTCTACGCTTTTTTCCATGAATGAACTCTTGCATTGCTGATTTTCGACGGACGATACGGCTTTGCAGGAAAGAACGAAATCGCGAAAACGGACGCACTTTTAAGAAATTTTTTCTTTCGTAGTCATAATTCTTTCGAAGTTCTAAAAAAACAAGTCGCAATGTGCGTAATTCTGCCCAACGCCGTGCTTTGAGCCATTGTTTACTAAAACGAAACACTTTTTGAACAAGCGAAGTCACGACTCGCGCATGAACGATTTCATAACGATCCACAACGGTTTGATACTTATACTTCCACTTAAGGAATGCATTGAATTTGCGACGCTTATGAACATTTGCAACAAAAGGATCGAAAAAACTATTAATTTTCTGAATGTAGCGATGCCTTTCCATCAAAAATTTCATGCATGCTCTTTGAATAGCGCGTTTATTCCGAACCAAAATGGTACTTATTCGCCATTTGCGCATGGAGCGTCGAGCAAAAATAGTGCGACATTCATAAAACTTTTGGCGTACTTGCACAGCATAGCGCATTCCTCGAAGCCCATTCCTTTGCTCATTTTGCAGAACGGCCACCAATACCCGCTTGTGCTGGGACCTTCGCTGGGCAAGAGCGCGCAAACGATTGAACAACATTCTAATCCTAGAGTGCCAATTTAAAGCTTTGCTGACCAACAAAGCTGTTTTGGTTGTCACTTGACGGGCAGCATAGCCAGTTGCACCATCATGCTTGCCAAGGAATACGTTTTCTAGAGCAGAAAATTCAGACCCTTGCCTGTTACCGCATGCGCGGAAGAAAACGAACAACACCCTCTGACGAAGGCAACGCATATAGCGTTCTTGCTGCGTTTCTTCTCTAAGAATGGGTGTAATCGAAGTGACAGATCGTCGATCGAACACTGAATCTCCAAAATAATCTTCGCGATTGGTGTTCGGTAGCACATCTGCCGGCTTGCACTTCGCCGTGTCTACTTTGTCTCGCAAAGCAGATACCAGCTTTCGGCACAACATCAGCTTGTCAAAAGATTGATTTGTCGTTTTACTTAAAAAAGTGCGCATTTGCACGAGTTTTCTGGAAAATATTGCAGATTTCATTGCACTTTTCATCGTACACAGCACTTCAGCACGACTGCGCAAGGCGAGCACATGACTGCGTCCCAGAAATCGACGACGCCAAGTCGTGGAGAGAAACTCGCCTCGAATTGCATGCCAATACTTATGTTTAAGTTTTCTGGCAATTTTGGACTTCAAACGTGCCGAAAGTGTTCGGAGCCGTTTGCTGATTCGAGCCGTTACGAGCCATCTGCGAGTGTAGAGCAAAATCGTGGGGCCCGTTGCAAGCATGTTAAATCTCTTCGTTACTTTTTGCTGAGCATGAGTACTAGCTTCCATACTGACAAAGACACCTGCGCTTTCGCCATATTCCGAATAGCAGTCCTTCATGTCCAGCTCACCACCAGCGATAAATCCCGGAGGCTGTAGTGTGCGAAACAAGCGGACGATACTGTTGCTGCTATGCAGCTCTTCTTGACGAGTCTTTGCGCGTACAAGTCCACGACGCAAATTATCTAATCTACGGGGTTGTATGTCTTCAGATACACTCTGAGATATGTCGACACTGCCGGCGCGTCCACCCAGCTGCGACACAGCGTCACCTAACCCCGCTATCAGACCCGAGGTTCCTTGTTGGATCATTCGCACTAATTCTGGATTAACAGGATTCAGGATAAGATTAAAACTTTCTCCATTGGGATCGAAAGAGACTAAATTTTGAAACCTTGATGAGCTTAATCGGGGTAAAGCGCTTGCCTGATAACCGCGTACGATCTCGACTGCATGCTGACGGCCATTCTCCAGCTCTGCAAGCATGACAGCGCGTTGGTGTGCGCCAACAACAATAGTCTCCGGTGTTTCAAGGTCCCGATTCTCTAAATCAATAGGATTTGAATCAATATGAACATTACACTCATTCAGGAAGAACGAGACTGGGGCCATCCATCCTACATTTACCCTCGCCTGTCTCCACGTAGCGCTCGGAGACCGCTTATGCATGGGGCGGACTTTAATGCTGGATGCATTATCATAACGAACTGCAATTGCAGCATGAGAAGAAATCCTTTCATTGCCCATTCGATGTCGCTTTTCTTCATCGCTACAGTTGCTGTACACCACGTCCGACAACGAATAGTACACCCGTCGACAGGCGGCCCATTCCCATAGACGTGACAGACCATAAAGCAACCGCATTCGATTAATTGAGTCGATACAATCGGCAACATATATGCGAGTTGAAGAAAGGTTTAAATTAGGAACAAATAATGCTGATTTAGCAGAGTGCTTTGGTGATTGCGAAAGTTGAAGAGGAGCTGCAAAGGCATCATAGCTTAAGAACGAGGCGCACAACGCTCTAGTAACGGTACCCTTCATCCACTTTTCACTGTGAACTGAATGTTCTCTGTCCTTTATATATTCTGCACGATTTGGAGCAAGTCGTTTCAGCAATACATAGCGGTAAAATGGGTAGTTTTTGGCATTGACGCGCTGATGGCTCATTTCTCGCTTCCAGCGCAGCCATTTATGCAAGCTTAAACGCGACACAAACTCTACTTTGTGCTTCTCCGCCTTTTCTATTTCATCGGAAGTTATTTCAGAATATTCTAAATGTTCTTGAAGTGCCAAGAAAAACTTAACAACGACTGCATTTCGTATCAGGTGCAGCGCACGTACAGCAGAAGGGTTCAAATATATGCGCACACGAAAGCGTTCTAAAAACTGATTCTGCCTATTCATTAAAGCAGACAGGCTTTTTAAAGATCTATAAGCTGCGTGAAAAGCTCTACGACGCTTAATCTCATAAAAAGACTCAGCCTTAGTGATGATAGATTCGTTCACGGCTCTTAACACGGCATACCTTGACTTTAAAAAAACGAACCTCTGTCGCTTTGCATGATGTGCCAAACGTTCTTGAACTTGTTGAAATCTCGACATGTAATACGTGCGTTTGTATAGTCGGCGCATAAAGAATAGTTTCGCGAGCAAATTTTGGTTACGCAACTGAGTAGCATGGTGACCCACCAAGGCAATGGTATAAAATTTAGCTGAAGAAAACTTTTTGTAGCTTGCAGTAAGCGATAGCAGCATGCTCCCACCAGCGGTCATGCCTTCAACATTATCACGCATAGAAGTAGTTGAGTATCCTTTTGCGTAGGTAGCTGCGGAACCTTGCGTTGCATA
>JACCDO010307829.1_pt1 | contig 12564 bp, 4 predicted proteins | sample 7446101 | NCBI WGS metagenome assembly JACCDO01 (sample SAMN15323440, study PRJNA562643) | freshwater metagenome | isolation source: river surface water | place: USA:Blue River Watershed | collected 2017-08-16
AATAGGCTTGTCGCAACATGTTGAGGCGAAACGAACTCATCTCCGGGAAAGCCGACACTCATCTCGTTGTTGATACAATGCGAGTTGCCAAAAGTTTTTTGGGATGACGTGACGTCACGGGCGAAGGCACACACATTATTTCCCAAAGATATCACCAACACAATGGAAACAATGCACCTGTGACGTCAGAGGACAGCCGCAGGTCGGATGTTCGTGATGTCACTGGCACTCCGGAGGAAAAAGGCGAGGAGTGCAGATGACGACGAACAAAAGAAACAGAAAAGAGAGGGAAAAAAGAACGCACTCGCAGAGAAAAGAAGGAGAGAGAAGAGGGGGAGAGCAGATGCAAGAGAGGAGAGAAAGAAGAGAAAGAGAGAGAGAGAGGAGAAAAGGAGTCCCCCCAAAGGGGCACGTGACACATCCGTGCGAGTTCTTGCTTCGCGCCGAAGCCGACCTCGATCAAAAGAAGACAAGGGAAGGGACGAAGGGAGGGGAGAGAGGAGCACAGCGAGGAGGAGGAGAGGGGGCTAACCTTGAGACGCGGAAACGGTTTGGCTCATGTCGCAGGAACGGAGACGACGGAAAAGGAGGAGATGGAAAATGTGTTTGGTGCAAAGCGAAAAAAAGTCGAGGTGAGGCGTCCAGGAACTTTTTTTTGGAGATTGTAAGTGCCTTTAACCATGCACCACGGAGTGCTAGCCACGCCCCCCTGACAGAAAAGATAAGAGGATATCCCTTAACATCCTCAAACAGGCACAAACAGGAACCACATGAAAATTTGGTTCTCGTTTGTGTTCGTTTTCGAGCACAGCACATTTTCCTTCTTCATTCCTTGGGGAAACTCTGGCCGAATGGCAGAACGTGCAGGTAGGCCAAGACTCGGCGACAGATGGAAGAAAGAGAGAGAGAGAGAGAGAGAGAGAGAGAGAAAGGAGGAGAGAGGAGGAGGGGGAGAGAGAAGAGAGAGAGAGAGAGAGGAGGAGGGGAGGGAAAGGGGAGAGGAAGAGGAGCGTTGCCCCCTTTGGTAACCTTGTTTTCCCCCAAATTCACAGCTGAAAGGAGTCTTGCCAAGACCAGTCTGCACCGGACTTTGCGACAATGGCGAGGCGAGAGCGAGAGCGACTACTTGATCGAGATGCTCGACATGCTCTTCCGCTTGGACATCCCTCACGCGTGTGCTCCTCCAGAACTAGAGCAACTGCAACGCCGCCAAGTGCGCCTTGCCAAACTCTGCGACGACTTTTGCAACGCCGTTGCGTCATTCATCCGCGCTCTAAGCCCCGACCACCTTAAAGACCCTCATGTTGTCTCTGGTATCACGGTTCTCATCATGTCCTGCAAGCCTGTACAAGGGGAACAGCGCGTGATGGAGACCGTGAGCGCCTTCCTGTTTGCTCAGCTCTGCTGCAAGGCCGCCACCGAGTCCCCCGACGACTTTCCTGTTCCCAGCACCTCTGCCGCTGACCTCCCGCGCCTCTTTCTTCGTGTCATGTCGCAGATCGACGCCGCCATTGTCTTCCGCCTCTCCCTTGCCGGCGAATACATGCCTGCATGCATCATCATTGCCATTCTGGCCCGCTCCAGGCGTCTGGACAACACCCTCCTCAACGAGGCGCGAAGCACCCACAACAGCGCCCCCATGGACGTGGACATGGCCGACACCTACGACTTTTACGCCGCTTGCGACCAGCTTTGTCATCTTTCTCTCGTCGAGCTCACCACTGTGCCACAGCTGGTGTTTTGCCCTCGGCCAGACTCGCCCGGGTCGCAAGTGCCTGCTTGCGCCTTTATGGTTGCACAGCTTGCACGCATCATCCGTATCCTCCGTCCGCAAATGCCGACATTTGAACAGCTGCAGGGCATCCTGGACATGTTGCACTGCGTCGTCATGGCCCCTGCACCGACAAACATGAAAGCAAAGCTTCTCGCCTCCACCAGCCACACCAAGCGCGTCCGACTCTGCTATCTTCTGAGCTGCATTGAGGAAAAGTACTCGATTGCCGACGTGATCACCGTGCTGCGCGCATGCCTCGGCGACACTCGAGATGACGAATTCATCTCTCTCCAGATCAGGCACTTTGCCATCAACTTTGACGACAACCCCGTCACAATCGCAAGCACGTTCTGCAGCCACGCTCACAACCACGCCAGGCTCCGCAGTGCCGTCAACCCCTCTGTCCCGGACTACCCGCCGCCTCCACTTGCATCAACGTGGCCCGAGTTTGAGACGTGCATGGAGGCACTGCGCTACATCACCGTCCGCCCCGGGCCCTTTGTCCTACCTGGCAACAAACTCCTGCCACTCCAGCCTCAACTGCAAGCAGCACGAGCTGCGGCTGAGGCTGCGACTGTGGTGGTGGTGACGGCCGCCGCCGCCGAGCCGTCGTGGGGGGCTGCTCCTCGACTCTCGCATGCCGGCGCTGCACTCACGCCGCTCTCCGAGAATGCCATGCGCCTTGGCAGCCTGAGCATCGACGATCTTGCACCGGCCACACCCACCCCCACTGTCCGTGCCACACCAGTCCACGTCGACCCAAGCCTTGTCACATGGGGCCTTGAGTGCACCATGGCGCACGGCGACGACATGATGGACCACCTCAGGCTTTGTTGCAAGGTGGCCGAGCGGCACTGGCACACGCTGCTTCGTGTTGTTAAGCACAGGCATGCAACCACCAAGCAAGACTTGTACCACAACGCCAAGAACAGCCTCCCGCTCCTGGTCATCTACGCGGAAAGGTTTGAGGTGCAGCTGGCCGACCCCGAGCTGTTCACGCAGGTGTGCAGGTTGTTCGACATGAACATCCACATCCCCTCCAACTTCATGAAGCTCTTGCCCACAACTCTCGAGTACTACGCCGGCACGAGCGACAAGGACGCCGCCTGCATCCGCACCCATGCCCAGGGCAACCTCGAGATCATCGAGATCTCGGGCATGATCCTCGAGGAGCTGCAGATGATGGAGGGCGACATTGACATCACCATGCACCGCGAGACTGTGGCGCGCAAGGTGACTGAGCTTGCCAGGTTTCTCAAGGGCATGGTGAGTGTCGGCGAGCAATACCGCCAAAGCAAGCTCCTTTGCCCGCTGCTGGCCGTTTGCTGCGCCCATGCGCTTCCGGTGTCGGTCGCATGTCGCTCGCAGGCCCCCGCGCTCACAAAGAGAATCGTCCTCGAGTACATTGCGTCTGGGTACAGAAGCATGACTGAGATCACCGAGAACTTCCTGGCCCAGCTCACCGGGTACACCTCGCGGTACATGTCGCTCGACACTCTCACTCAAAGCCGCGCAGCTCCTGTCATGCTTGCGCACTTTCTTGGCGCCGTCGAGGAAGGCAACACTGACATCTCCATCGAGGCCTGCACGGCGCTGATGTGCGAGCTGCGCGACGACATTCGGGCCACCATCGTCAGCGAGAAGTTGATCAGAGCCATCGCAGAGGCTACCAAGGTACCCATTGCAATCCGACTCTTTGGTGCCATCACCGCCAGCAAGGTCTCTCGAGGTGTCAAGTCCTGCGGCGCCGACATCTGCCCCGCGTTCATCTTTGAGCACTATGTCTCCAACGACAGCGGGGTGCGCTTCTGCGCCACACGCTTTTTCTGGTACAAGGCAGTCGAGCAGCAGATTCGCTTTCTTGCGCACTATGCCCCAAACTACCAGCCTCTGCCGCAGAGCGTCCTCTACCTCTCCTCGCCATCTGCAAACCCCGACGTGTACCCCGATGACGACTTTTTCCTGCCCTCGCACAGCGTGACCACCGACACGTGCGAGCCACAAGCGTCGTCCGACACTGACGAGACCGAGAGTGAGTCTGAGGCAGACACCACGAGCGAAGACTCTGCTGATGAAGGCCCCCGCGCCCCCAGCGGCCGCTCCACTGCCTCTGCCGCCGCCGGACACTGTCGCAGCGCCACCACCTCCACCTCCACCTCCACATCCACCTCCACCTCCACAACAACAACGACAACGCCAAGGCCCAAGGCCAGCTCGAGGCCCACTGGAACCACGACAGAGACAAGCACCGCCGTTGCGCGCCGAGGCGCGACCATCTTGACTGCCGACGACGCGTCCAAGCGCCTCGCCTTGTTTGGCCGCATGGATGGCACGCTTGCAACTCTCGACACGTTCATCAGTGCGGGGTCTTCTGCACATCTCCGAGCCGACGAGATTGTGCCTCTGCCGTATGTCGCCGGCGGCTGGACTGCGCACGGCGAGTATGCGCTGGCTGCCAAAGGCGACTCGCTCGAGGTCTACAAGAAGGGATACCTCGAGCACAACATTCCCACCACCGTTGCACACAACATTGCCAACGATTGCAGCAGCAGCCTTGCGCACATTGCAGGGCACGACCTCGGCATTGGCGTGTACTGCCAGGACGGCCGCCTTGTCTTTGCCGTTCACAACAACTCGCTCAATCGCAGTGCAGTCCCGCAAACCATGAGCGCACTCTGCCTTGCCGTCCCTCGCAACTTCTCTGTCTCCAGGCTCTTTGGCCTCGCGATGAAGACGCCCAAGACCTCAAAGGCCATTGCTGCTGCTGCCGCCGCCGCCGCTGCGGGCCGAGGCCTGCGCTCGAGCTTCCTGACCTACAACACTGGCGACAACAGCAAGTCCAAGGGTGGCGCGGGCGCTGGCAAGGCCGCGAGCGGTGACAACACCGCAGAGCCCCCCAGTGGCAAGGGCAAGGGCAGAGGCAATGCCCGGGGCGCCGCCGCCGCCGCCGCCGCCGCTGCCGCCGCTGCTGACGAGGGCAAGGGAAGGGCCAAGAAAGACGCTAACAAGGAGACCACTCACCCTGTCCGGGTGCTCTTGCTGCACTTTCCCCTCGGTGGCACACTGGTGCTTGCACTCTATCTTGCCATCTCTGCGGGCAAGTTTAGGGTCGAGCCGACTGACATCTTCTTGCACAAGGTCTACGAGGTGGAGGTGATTGATCTCAAGAACTCTGAGAAGATCCACGGTGGCCCTGTGCAGAATGCCGCAGCCTTTTTCGGCAAGATGCAAGTCTTCCTCGACAAGGTGCACGACTCACTAGTTGTCCAGGAGGTCACCTCGGACGGCCAGTCCACTTCTGTCTCTGACCCCATGAGCTTTGTCGACTTTGTCGCAAAGGTGCGCAGTGGTGTCGAGGAGCCGCCGTCCAAGCGCAGCGGGTCGCCCCAGGGCAACGTCTTTGCCTCTGGCAGCAACGAGGCGGGGCAGGCTGCTCCCGCGGCCTCTGGCGCCACAAAGGGCAAACGACGCTCCAGCTCCAGCACGGCGGACAGCGCTGATGCTGACGCGGGCCAGGGCCAGACAAGGGGCGAGGCCAAGGGCAAGGGCAAGGGCAAGGGCGAGGCCGCTGACCCGAGTGCATACCTCAAGGCCGGCAACTTCACTGCCATGAGCCACCCTGTCATTCACGGTCTCAGTCCCTCTGCCAACACCACTCTGCGTCTCCCCACGCTTGTGCACCACGTCGTGGACATCTACACCAATTTTGCCGAGACGATTGCCAAGTTCCTCGAGAGCGCGCACCTTGGCGCTGAGCTGCATGCACTGCTGCATGGGCACCGGCTCTTCAGTGGCACCAAGGCGAGCATTGCTGCGCGCGTCGAAGCAGCGCTGTTCAATGGCAACGCTGCTGCATGGGAGCATGCTCGCAACTTCCACTCGTACGCAATGAACGCGCCCCTGGGCCACATCAAGGACAGCGAGATGCAGCGAGAGCTGTCGCGCTCGGTGTTCGACTCTCGCATGCAGTTTGTTGGCGTCCTCGACAACCGCACCCGCACCGGCACCCGCACCCGCAACCCCGGCGTTATCCCGACACGATGCGGCGACCTGGCCCTCATGCTCTCGCGCGAGACTGCGACTCTCGAGACGCACTTTACCGCTGAGAGGGAAAAGAAGGGAGGTGACACTCACCCCTTGCTCGGCGGCGGCAGCGGCGGCGTTGCAGGACTTGGAGGCAGCGCCAACCCCCTCGCGCTTCTGCAGAACCTGTCGCGAGGACGTGCTGCGTTGACCTCTGCGCTCGACTTGCAGCAAAAGGTCGAGGAGCAGCGCGCGCTGGTCGAGGCCACCCAGCAGCAGCTCTTGATTGCCAAGAACAGCCACCACAGTGCCGAGCAGGCGCTGGCGAAGATGCGCGCCATGCACGATGAGCTCAGGAAGGAGTCGAGGACAGCGGCTGCAACCACCGACGCCGTCAAGCGCGACAACGAAGTGCTCGAGGAGACATATGTCGCGGCCATCTTCCTCATCGACAGCTTTGGAAAGTCCATGAAGGCCCGCAACGACGACCTGGGCACTCACTTCAACATGTCCATTGCCAGGTTCTGCCAGGCCAGCAACGAGGCCCTCAACACAAAGAGCACTGCGCCCATGGAGCAATTCCGCCGCGAGTTCCAAGAGGCCGACGCCGCAGTCCGCGCAGGCGGGCAGCCTGCACTGCAGCAGGGCGACGCCGAGGAGGAGTTTGTGGACAACATGGACATGGCAGAGGATGAGGGCGAGTGGGTAGAGTATGAAGATTGAGGTGGTAAGGGGTGGTAAGGTAGTGGTGCATGAGTGAGGAGGGAGGGGGAGAGAGAGGAGGGAGAGAGAGGAGGGAGAGAGAGAAGGAGAGAGAGAGAGAAAGAGAGAGAGAGAAAGAGAAAAGAGGGCAGTTCTTGTGTTTTCCGCACAGTTAACTGGCGGTACTCTTTGAAGTCGCATTATTCGTCGCACTTTGTGCTGTTTTTTGATTAAATCACTTTTCTTTTCTCCACTGAACTCAAGGAGCACCGATGCAAGACGAGATTGATGTGTTGTGGGGACGGGACAGTGGCGGGCAGATTGTGGGAACATCGGCTGCGGGCTCTCCCCCTTACCACTGTGTACAGTGTGGGGGGAGGATGGCGCTGAAAGCGGAGCACATTCGCCGTCGCAAGCGCAACGGCATTGTGCTGGAGAGTAAGGTCCGCACTCACTTCATGCACACGGCAGGGAGGCCAGACACGTGCACCAACGAGAGCATCGAGCATAAGGTGGCAAAGAACATTGTCAAGGTCCAGCGTCCTGTCGTCTTCTTTCGCTGCACAGGGTGTGAGAGAGACATGGAGATTGACTACACGTGCGAAGGGCGGGCAGTGGGGCGAGAGGAAGAGCCGTTGACACGCGCGTTCCGTCTGGACGTGGGCTTTGTGGATGAGGGGGCCGTTGTTGGTGCAGTGGAGGTGTACAAGACCCACCGCATCTCTGACGAGAAGGCGGCAGCCTTGACTGGTCGCGGTGTGGCGTGGGTTGAAGTGAGTGCCAAGAGCATCATCGAGGCATCAGATTCGCCAGCGCCTGTGCGGGCACTTCGATGCGCGCGTGATCTATGTGCAGAGTGTGAAGCAAGGGAGAAGGAGGTGAGAGAGAGGGACGAAAGGCTCAGAGTTATGACCACGGCGAGAATCGAGGCTCTCGAGCGTGTGCAGGCAGGACGGAACACCTTTGACGCTGCGGCAATCCTCAAAGAGATGGAGGAGAGGACGGAAAGGGCTCTGCAACGGTCGCGCGAGGGAGTGCAGCAAAAACTCTTTGAGGACGTCATGACTGCGATCAGATCACTGCGAAAGACTGCAGGGAAGCAAGAAAGGCGCCTCGTCCAGCAAGTCCTGTGCCCTTCCCCGCATGCCATTGGATGGGGGGACAAGTATCACTGGCTGTCCCCAAAAGAAATCGCCCTCAAAGACGCGCAGTACTTTGCAAGCACTCTCTGTGCCAGTGAGGAGGGGCCGCCTGCGGCCATCAGAGAGGCCTGCATGGACGCGCGCGCCTTGCTCCGTCTCTGTCTCACCTGCTACGCCCACAACTCCACCAGCAACGGCGAGCACCACTGCGGAAGGTGCCACTCAAAGACGTTTACCCCCGCAAATTCGGGCGGAGCCTGGCCGCGATTTCGCAAATGGCGAGGCAAAAAGTGACAGTGACCGTGGTGGTTTTATTGCGTTTTTCATTGCACAACAATAAAAAAAGAAGAGGAAAGAGGTGGGAGGAGAGAGTGGGAGGGTGGCGGGAGGAGAGAGAGGGAACGAGTGTGTGTGAGGGGGAGAGAGCGCGTGCGTGTGGCAGAGTGAGTGAGTGAGTGTGAGGGAGAGAGAGAGCGAGTGTGAGAGAGGGAGAGTGAGTGTGAGAGAGGGAGAGTGTGTGTGAGGGAGGGAGGGAGAGAGTGTGCGTGAGGGAGGGAGAGAGAGAGAGATCAAGGCATGTAGACTCCCTTGAAGAGCACTGTCATTGTGGCGCTGTCTATGATTGCGGGCGCGACGATCAGGGCCTTGGCAAGGGGCGCGCCGAGTGGTGCTCCTTCGAGGGGGGAGTACGTGGAAGCTGTGATCATAGCCCGGGTCCCGACCAGCTGTGGGGAATACATGAGCGTCCGCCCTCCATCCCTAGCGGCGCTGAGGGTGTCGCGGATTGCGCGTGCTGTTGCAAGGACCGAGGGGAGAAACTCGCTTGGGGTTGTCCACGCAGTGCGCACCTTGGCAGCCTCTGCCGCGATTTTTTCGAGGCTCTCCTCGCGCCACATTGCCCTGAGAAGCTCCCACGCACGCTCTCGTGTTGTCTCTTGGTTGTTTGGGGAATTGGCGGTACTGAAGATGCTCAGATACCAGTCAAACGTGAATGTTTCCTGCACCCGCGCAAGCATGTGTACGTCTGCCTCGGCGGCGCCTCGGGCAAGCATCACGTCTGCGGTTGCAAAGGGCAGTGCGACGGGGAGTGCAGTATGGAAGACATCCTCGCCAATGGTGTAGAAGCCCGTTCTGTGGGGGACAAGTGCGGCACCGTGGACGGGGAGAGAGTAAGTGCCGATGAGGCTCTTGAGCGTAGCAGTGCGCCGCTTCTGCAGCTGCCCCCTGAGCCATTTGTGATGCACAGAGAGCAGCTCGCTGGCTGCGCGCAGAACGGAATCAAAGAAGGCATTCTCTTGGTCTCCCTCGCGCAAGCTCTCGGCCAGAGGCGATGTGCCCGTCACAAACAACCCCAGGCAGTCCAGAAGGGTGTGGGCATCGTGCATGTTTGCCAACACGTGGAGGACATACTGTGCGGTCTGCCGCGCTGCGTGTGTCTTGGCACCCTGTCCTTCGCGCGCCCCCATGGCGGCATCGCCGCTGCCAGTGGCAACCTCGCACACACGCAGTCGTCGCTTGAATGGAGCCTCGCGATCAATCGTTGCCGCGTCCTTTGCAACTGCCGTTGTCCAGAACCACCCTGCCTTAAAGTCTGGGGTGATGTGGGCCTCAATGTCCTTTCTCCACGCCTCTCTCTTCTCCTGGCTCCAGCTGCCAGAAAAAATGTCACTGAGCACCTCGCTGCCACTCCCGAGAGGTGCAGTCATCACGGCTTCCGCCTCTCCTTTCAGGGCCTCAAGCTGGTTGACGCTGTAGCTGTTTCCTCCCACGGGCGCTTGTTTGCTCCTGACTTCTTTGAAGGCTGTGGCAAAGCTTTGCAAGGCACTTCTCTCCGAGTCTGTCAGCAGCGGGGCGCCCTTGAACGTTTGCCTGGTGTCAAGGAGGCGTTCCACGAGCTCCAACATGGAGGCCCCCGACTGTAGCACGGTCTGAAGCTGCAACTTGGCCGTCTCCAGCTCTTGCGAGCGGACAGCCTTGGTCTGCTCTTGATACTCGGGCTCTGGGATGCTTTCCTGCAACAGCTTGTCAAAGTCCGAGTATGCTCTCTGAAAGCGCGCAAGCCGGGCGGCGAGTGAGTCGGCATTCTCAAGGCCGAGCTCGCCTGCCAGGAGCGCATATGTCGCGAGCTGTTGTGGCGCAAGCGTGTCCCACTCAAGGCCTGCGGCAATGGTCCACTTTGACTCGCCAAAGAGCTCGGCGACACTCAAGTTCTTGCTGCCCGGAAAGATCTTCTGCGAGCGTGCAACAATTTGATCAGCTTCGGCGAGGGCTTGTGTGAGGACCTTCTCAAACACCTCTCCCTTCTTTGCGCCCCTGTTCCTCTCGAGCAGCTCGACCCTCACTGCAAACTCCTTCACGCCAATCTCGGGCCACCTGGAAAGGACGTCGCGCAGTGTATCAAAGCTGCCTGGCAGCATTTTCTGCGACAGAGCTTTGACAGCCTCGTCTTGGACCTCGCGAAGCATCTGCTCAGCAAACGTTCCCTTCTCAATCTGCTGTGTCTCCACTGTAAGTGTCTGGTTCAGGGCGATGAGGCGCGCTTGAAGGTCCTCCGCGTCATGGGGCGGGATCTCTGCCACGCCCTTGAGGTCTTGCACTTTAGAGCGCAACGCAGCGGTCACGACTCCCCAGGCTGGGAGTGTCTGCGCAAGCAACTGTGTCGCATTGGCCACGAGCTCGTACTGGCGCGCACGCACCAGCGCACTCCCCGCCAGGTTGGTGATGGCGGCAATGGTTGCGTTGTGGCTCCCTTCAAATCGCTTGTCGTCAAAGGTTTCAGCGATGGTCTTGTTGAGGGCGTTGGACGCATCGGTCGCGACGTTGGCCGCAATTGTCGCCGCAACTCGGGCCCCCTCCACTGCCTCCTCCGCCACAGCCTGTGCAACCACTACAGCCGCGTTTGCAGCAAGCTCGGCGCCTTCCTTCCCCGCATCCACTGCCAGTCGCACAACATTTTCAGCCGTGAGCTGAGAGCAGAAGTTATACAGCAGCAGGCCGACTGCTGCAAGGATGACACCCCAGACCCCGACTGTGCTGACCCCAGATGGCAGCGCAAGTGCCCCGCCGCGGCCACCGTCTTTGCCGGATGGCAACCTGGAGCTCCACAGGCTGAACCACGCAACGCCGAGAGTAGTGACACTGAGCAGACTGGCCAGCTCAGGCAACGCCATCACAATCAAGTTGCCTTGCAGATTGTAGCCAAGCCACATAGTGGCAATGCACTCGCTCGACCACAGCACCCCACGCAGGCTACGTGCAAACATGACCGACGCCTGGCTTTGGCTTGTAAACTGGTCGGCGAAAGGTCGCAGCAAGGCAGTCGTCGGGATGAGCGACAGTCTTGGAAACGGGGCCTGGAAGCCGACAAGGGTTGCAAAGAGCCTGCCGAGCCCGGGCGGAACAATTGCAAACAAAGGAGCAAGAGCATCCACTGACACCGCAGAAGAGAGCACGACTCCTGCACCGATGCAGGCGCCATAAGTCATGAGGAGGTTCATGTAAGGGTTCTCACGAAACCTCTCATCCGAGATTGTGATGCGCTGCTCTGTGCAGATGTAGTGAGCGTCGTACGGCCCTCGCGCGTCGTTCTCGTAGTACTTAAACTCCCACACGTGCACGCTTCTAGTCATGGAGGGTCCCATTTGTTTGCGGGCTGCTTCATACCTGGCGTTCTCTGCCTCGATGTCGCTCAAGAGTTTTCGGGCTTCTTCTCTGCCAGCCTCGCTGCTGTTGTATTTCTTCACTTTGACATTCCACGCCAAGAGAATCCGGGGGCCCTGGATCTCCATCCGGACCGGAAAGACGCACACCTCCGAGAACGACCCCTGGCCGATGCGTGCCCTTCCAAGATCCTGATCGGAGGAAGTGGGCAAGGTGCCAGCCACATCACCGCCGCCAACTTCGTGGCCTTTCAGCATCATCCCACGGATCCTCTCAAAGGTATCACTGCTAACACCGGTCCCTGGATACGGGCATGCAATGTCAAAGGAGCGACCATGGTGCCAGACATCTGGGAGATATGGGAAGTGAACAGCCTCGTGCGCCAGATCCTCGCCTTGGAATGCCGCATTGATCTCGTGTCTGATGCTCTGGGGCATGCTCATCTTCTGCATCATTTCGTCAAAGTGCAAAGAAATGTCATGCCTGATCGTCGGATAACTAGTCGCAGGTCTCTTGCGCAGCTGCTTCATCACGGTGGTTCCCATCTGCAACACGTCCTGGTTGTCGTCAAGCAGCCGCTGGAGCTTGCCGCTGTCTCGCTCAAGCTGCGCAGTACCGATGGCCCGAAAGACCTCGGCGTTCTTGACAAGCACCTTGCGCAATTTGGCACTGATTGTCTTTGCGTCCTCCTCCCTGTCAATGTCGCTATTCTTCTCGAGCGCAATGTCCCAGAGATCAAGCAGGAAGATCAGCAGCTCCTTCATGGCCATATGCTGCGTTACCTGATAGCCGAGACCGTCCGCAACAGCATACCGGAATCTGGGTGTGGTCAGCTCGGTCTTTACGGCTTCCTTCAGTTGCTCCATGCTGGGGTTCGCGGTCGAGGTCCTGGCCTTAACTTCCTCCCTCTTCTTGTTGACATTCCCTCGAAGGTCATTGACCTCCGTCCAATACAAGTTGTGCAGAAGATATCTCTTAAAGAAGAGCTTTTGCTCGTCAATGGTCAGGTTTCTAAAATAAAACTGGCCCTCGACAAAGTTCAGTGGCACCCGCGCTTTGGTGATTCTATCCCACACGTCTATCTTGCGATTCAAGTCACTGACCGCCAAATGGCCCAAGCCGATCTCCCGAAAACTCGATGGCCCCGTCTTATCGCCGCTCATTGCTTGATGGGGGGGGGACTTGAAGAGCAGAGGGTGGCGGCGGGGGCAGTTAAACTGACTCGACGACCTTGACACTGTCAGGAGAGGGGAGAGAGAGGGA
>JACCDO011994162.1_pt1 | contig 12563 bp, 9 predicted proteins | sample 7446101 | NCBI WGS metagenome assembly JACCDO01 (sample SAMN15323440, study PRJNA562643) | freshwater metagenome | isolation source: river surface water | place: USA:Blue River Watershed | collected 2017-08-16
AGTTAGAAATAATTTCTAATGCTTCAGAATAATTTGGTTTAAAAAAAGTACATCCATAATATTTATTAATATCCTTAATTTTAGGGTCAACAAATATCATCACATTATATTTATTACACAACTCTATAATTTTTTTAGAAAGGTTAATTGGAATTATACCTTTATTATAATCAGACAAAATAAAACCATCAATTTTATTAGAAATAAATTTTGATTCCAAATACAAAATAATTTCGTCAGATAGATTTTCAGGTATATCAAATGTATCCTCTATATCTAATCTATGAACTATTTTATTATTACAAATTGTTCTATTTTTAATAATTGATTTTCTTTCTGAAAAAAATATTTTATTTTTAATACTGTTCGAATTTAATAAATTTATAATTGACTTTGATACATCATCATTTCCTAATACACTAATAAATTCTAGATCACAAAATTGATTTAAATTTGCAGCAACATTAGCAGCTCCTCCCAATTTGTCCTCAATTTTAACAGTTTGAAATATTGGAATATCACATTCTGGAGCTTTTCTATTGGTAATTGAAATAAAATATCTGTCTAAAATAATTTCTCCATACAAGAGTATACGCATTTTATTTGTTTTATAATAAATAATTAGAAAAAATATAAAGATCGCTTAAAAACAAAATAATAATAAAATTTATTAAATAATATTTATGAAATATTTCATAGATTTAGACAATACTTTATGTAAGACCATTGATGGAGATTATCCCAATTCTCAACCTATTTTTGAACGTATTCAAAAAGTTAATGAACTAAAAGATTTAGGTAATAATATTACAATATGGACAGCACGTGGTTCAAGATCAGGTATTGATCACAGTGAATTAACTAAATCTCAATTAGAAAAATGGGATGTACACTATGATACATTATTGATGGGTAAACCTGATTTTGATTTAATGATTGATGATAAATGTGTTAACGTTGATAGTTTTTGGAGAATACCAGATACAACACCTGATAACAACAATAATATTCCAAGTAAAAAATTAACTCCAGAAATAGTAAAAAAAGGTTGGGGAAAAGAAATAATTTTTGTTAATAATGATGAATATTGTGGAAAAATATTATGTTTTGAAAAGGGTAAAAAGTTTTCAATGCATTATCATGTTAAAAAGAAAGAAACATGGTATGTAGCTAAAGGTAAATTTTTATTACACTGGATTGAACCAGAATCAGGTACTTTTCATACAGAATATTTAAATTTAGGTGATATAGTTACTAATGAAAGAGGAGAAGCTCATCAAGTTGAAGCACTAGAAGATAGTGAAATTTTCGAAGTATCAACCAAACATTATGATTCAGATAGTTATAGAGTTTGGAAAGGTAATTAAATATTTTTTTATTTTTTATTATTTTCATTATAATTTATAATAATTGATAATGAAAAAAATTACTGTATTTGTAATAATTTTATTATTTTTTTTAATAATTATTAATTATGAATTGATGTTAATATATTTATTAGATATAGAATATATACTTAATAGATATTTAACATATAATTATGTATACAATACAAACAAAATACTAGATTTTGACAAGAAAGACCATAAATCTATTAGATTATTATTGTTAACGTTTGATAATAGAAAAAATCTTGATTATTTAATTGAACATAATAAAAATATTAATCAATATTGTAGTTTTCATCCTAATGTAGAATATGAATTTGTATCAGAATGTAATACTAATGTATACTGGTGTAAAATATATTTGATGTTAGAAAGATTAAAAACAAATAAATATGATTATGTAATGTGGTTAGATTCTGATACAATAATACCTGATTTAACAAAATCTTTACAAAAGTTATTTTCAGAATATTCCAGTTCAATATTTATTTCCCATGATAATTTTTTTCCTCCAAATAATGCTTTGTGTGCAGGTATTTTTGTTGTATCTAATACTAAAATTGGTATAAATTTTTTAACAGATTGTATTGATCATTTTGAAAAATCAAATTGTGTAAATTCGAAAGGTAAATTAAAAGGATTATATGCACAATCGTGTTATGAACAAGGTGTTATTAATAAATTTATCAATGAAAAATATTTAACAGATACTACTATATTACCTCCTAGTATATTCAGAAACGAAAATAATTGTGAAGATTATTCTGATGTATTTGTTATACATGCATATGGATCTGGATATAATAATGTATCAGAATGTTTCAAAAAAATTAATGAACAAAATAAACTGTTGGTTCGATAAATTTGATAAATTTGATAAATTTGATAAATTTGATAAAAATTGATAATAAATTAATAACTATTTAATAAATTAATAATAATAAATATTAAAGTATTAAGTATTAGAATAATAAACCAATGGATAATTTACCTTTTTCTGAAAAATACAGACCTAAAAGAGTGTCTGATTTAATATTAGATCCTATAATTAACACAAAGATAAATAATATAATTAAAAACAAGGATATTCCCAATATGATTTTTACAGGTAAATCTGGTGTTGGAAAAACATCTACAATTCATTGTATAGCTCGATCAATTTATCCAAAAGAAGATTATCAAGAAGCTATAATTGAATTAAATGCATCAGATGATCGTGGTATAAAATCAGTTCATGAAACAATAATAAACTTTTGTAAACGTAAAGTGGATTTTAAACCAGGATATGCACAACATAAATTATTAATATTAGATGAAGCAGATAATATTACACCAAAAGCACAAAGGTTAATAAATTCAATTATGGAAAAATTTCCAACAACAAGATTTGCATTTACATGTAACAATTCTTCAGATATAATAGAATCAATTCAATCTAGATGTATTATTGTTAGATTTACAAAGCCTCCTGTTGAAGATTTTATTTCAAGAATCAAGTCAATTTGTGTTAATGAAAATGTTTCATTTAAAGAAGATGCATTAAACTATTTATTTGAGGTTTGTCAAAAAGATTTAAGACAGACATTAAATATGTTGGAATTAACATATAGAACTTATGGCTTGATATCGATAGAAAATATAAATAAAATATGTGATATACCTTCTCAAACAATTCTTAATGATTTATTAAAAAATATTCTTGCTAAAAATATCAAAGATATTTGTAAAATAGTAACTAATTTTCAACTTCAAGGTTATTATTCTTTAGATGTGTTATTACATTTTATTCAATATATTAAAAATAATCAGGAAATAACTGAAAACCAAAGAATTGAATTAATTAATACACTTTCTAAAAGTTCTTATGTTATGAGTAAATCTTCAACCAATTATATACAATTGACTGGGGCATTATTGTCTTGTATATAAAACTTTTTCAATTCTAATAGTATAAAATAAAGTATAAAGCAAAGTAAAAATTGAATTTTTATATAGTTAAATATATTAGTATTAAATATTAATATATTAAATCACAATGAGCTTTTTAACCAAATCAAAGATTTTCAAAGACGTGATACACGATTCGATAGAAGTAACCAAGGTGGCTAAATGTATTATAGATACTGAGATATTCCAAAGACTAAGGGATTTACATCAGTTAGGTGTTTGTTATATGGTTTTTCCAAACGCAAATAACAATAGGTTTGAACATTCGATAGGTACATATTATTTAGCAGAATTACTATTAATAAATCTGGTTGATAATTCAGATTGTATTGAAATAAACAGATCATTAGTAGAGGTTGATTATGTAAAAAAATATTTGTTAAGAAAATTTAATTTAGAAGATAATCCTGAAAATTTAGAATTTTTAATAAATTTGGAATCAAATTTGTTAGATAATTATTTAATTGAATTGATAAAAATAGCTGGTTTAACACATGATCTAGGTCATGGTCCATTTTCTCACCTGTTTGACGAATGGTTACATAATTTAGATATAGGAGATAACGAATGGACTGAACATGAAAATAGATCGATAATATTGTTAAAAACTATTTTGGATCAAGTTATTTTAATTGAAAATGAAGAGGTTTTTAAATTAAACGAATTTATTGATGAAGAAGCCTTTAATTTTATTAGTGAATTGATTAATCCTACTGAAAATACTCCTAGGAACTTTTTGTTTCAAATTATTTCTAATAGTGTAAATGGTTTGGATGTTGACAAACTCGATTATATTTATAGAGATTCTTTTTATTTTGGTGTTGGTAAACCATATGATTTATCAAGAATTATATCACATGCAAAAGTAATTGATTCAAATATATGTTTTCCTGAAAAAATATCTTATGATATTTATAAAGTATATCGATCAAGATACGATTTACACAAACAATATTATAACCATAGTACAGTAGTTGGTATTGAACATATGATTAGATCTATATTAGAGAATTTAGATCCGATATTAAAAATAAAAGAAACAATAATGTCACATGATGTAGAAAAATTTATAGCACTAAATGATTCAGTAATAATGAATACAAGTAAAATTCTTAAAAATTTTGAACCGGTTTATTCTCAATATAAAACACAAATAGATTTAATCAATTATTATGTGACAAGATTAAATACAAGAAACATATATAAAACTATTTATTCTGGATCATTTTTTACAAGTGATACTGATATCGATAGTAAAACCATAGAAATACTTTCTACTCAACAAGAATTGGATTTATCTCAAATATCTAATTTTGATATTGAAAAAGTAAAACCTGTAAAATTTCTTATTGGATTGTTATCTGGTAATAAAAAACATCCTTTTGATAATTTGTATTTTTATGGTAATAAGAACAAAGCCAAAGTACTTTCTAAAGACGAAATATCTCATTTAATGTCAACTTTTCATCAAGAAGTTATTTTATATTTGTTTTATGTTGAATAATTTGTATTTTTCGAATAATTTTTATTTGTATTTTATATAGGTATACGGTTTCTCCCATAAATTTTTAATTTTATAGATATACAATATATATATGAGTTCAAAATCTGTTCAAGAAGCTAAAGAATTTTTAGAAATTTGCAACAAAAATAGTGGTGCCCCATTTTCAGCATTTGTTTTTGGTAATGCATTCAAGGATGAAGAAGTTTTTGTTGGTGTTGGTGATGGTAAAATAAATCAACCTGTTAATAAAGATATGTATTGGAGATGGGCTTCAATGACCAAAATTGTTGGTGATATTATTTTGGCTGCTGCTTTAGAAGATAGAATTATCGAATCTTTAGATGATCCTGTTTATAAATATATTCCTGAATTTGCTAACATAAATTCTTGGGTTCAAGATGCCACTAGAGAACCTGGTACAGATAAATATGGTACACCTAATTATAAAATGGTTTTGGGATTTGAAGAAGGTCTTGGTAAAAAAATTACTGTTAGAAACATTCTTAAATCAAATGCTGGTTTAGGTTATTCATTATGGGGTACAGCTGCTAGACGTACTATTGTTAATTCATTTGCAAATGTACCAGCTGATCAAAGATATATTGCATGGTTACAAAATTTAGAAGCACAATATCCAAATGCTCAAGGATTCACTGATTATGTTACACCTTATTATAATTTGAAATTAGCCAAAAAAACTTATAGTATTACTGATATAATTTTAGAAAGACTTAAATATCCATTATTATGTTATCCTGGTTCAGATTATTATTATGGCATTGATCATGAAATTATTGGTGGTATCATTAGTGGTGGATTAATTAATAAAGGAATTAATAAAACATCTGCTGAATACTGTAAAGAAAGAATTTTTGAACCACTTGGAATGAAAGATACCTGGTTAGGTTGTGGTTCTCTTGATCCTCCTTCTGATTATTATGAAAGAGTTACCGATGCATTTTTTGTTAGAGCTAATAATATTGATGGACAAGCTGGTCCTTTAGTTAAATTAAATACTTTATATAGAGATTCACAACCTGAAGCACAAGGTGATGGTTTTGTTTATTTATCAAGAGATATTTTTACTAAATACCATGATCCATCAGATATTTATGCTGGAGGTTATTCTAGTGTTGGTATTGGTACTTTAACAGATTACTGTAAATTAATGAAATTAATTATTAATGGTGGTGTTGTTTATAAAAAAACATTTTGTGGACATAAAAAGGAAGTTCGAGTATTATCTACTCAGTCAATTGAATTTTTATTAAATCCTAAAACTACTAAAGAATCTGGTATTTGGAATTTGGGTAGAGGTACTCAAAATCTTTTAGGACCTAATGAAAGTTGGATGGGTGGTGGTGCTGTAACCGATAAATTTAATTGTCCTGAATTACCTTTCGCTATTGGTGAAGGTACTTTTAGATGGGGTGGATTTTATCAAACTACTTTTTATTTTGATGTTAAAACTGGTAATTATTTAGTAAGTGGTACACAAGTACCTGGTGTTTCATGGCAATTACCTACCAGTACTATTCCCTTCCAACCTCCTGCATTAAAATTATGGCAAATTTTAACTAATTAATTATTTTGATTTTTTTATTTAATAATTTTTAATTTAATAATTTTTAATTTAATAATTTTTAATTTAATAATTTTTGATTTATAAATTTAAAAATATTTAATATATTATTTGAAAATGAATCATAACATATGTATAGATTTTGGTACTTGTAATTCTGTTATCTCATATTATTTGGATAATATATTATACCAAATCCCTGATGAAAATACTGGAGACGTTTTAATCCCTACAGTTATTTATTTTATTTCTGAATCTATTAATTCTGATACTAAAATTTCAAATTTAGAATATGAAAAAAATTTTGTTATCGGATCTTCTGCTAATGATTTATATTCATCAGATAAAAATTTAAATTTATATTTTTATCAATTCAAAAGATTTTTGGGTATTACATCAAGATCAATTAACTCATACAAAGAATTTTTAGATAAATTTGGTCTTGAGTATGATGTTGATGAAGATACTATTTATTTTTATATCCAGTCTTTTAATTCAGACAACAAAATAAAATTATCAATTATCAATTTGATTACTATTTATTTTAAGGGATTGTATTCTATGATCAAACAAAAACTTGGTCTAAATAATCAAAGTGAAACTAAATCAAATCCTGATATCGAAGTTGTTTTAACATGTCCAGCATATTTTCATGATTTACAAAGATCACAATTAAAAAGAGCTGCAGAAGAAGCTGGTTTTAAAATAAATAAAATTTATAATGAACCTACTGCGGCTGCTATTTATTATATATCCAAATATAAAAAAACACAATCTGATGGATCAATACAATCAACACAATCTGATTTATTTATTATATATGATTTAGGTGGTGGTACTATAGATACTACAGTAGTAAGATATTTGGAATTTGATAATACTTGTGAGGTAGTAGATATTGATGGTAATAATGGGTTGGGTGGGATTGATATTGACAATGTACTTATTTCCGATATATATTCTAAATACAATATTGATAAAGAAAATATCAAATGGAAAAGTAAAATTAGAAAAGCTGCTGAAGAAATAAAAATAGCATTAACATATAATGATAATCATAACGTGTTTTTGGAATCAGTTCCTATTAAATTAATGAATAAAATACAACTTGTTGATAATTTAAAAATTAGTTATTCTAGACATGGTTTTAATACATTGATTAATGTACTAATCGAACAAATGATTATTCCGATAAAAAATATGTGTGAAAAATATGAAACATCTAATATTATTTTTATTGGGGGACCAACACAAATACCACTTTTGCAAAATAAAGTTAATTCTTTTTTAAATTTGACTAATAAAAATAATTTTGATAAACAGAATAATTCTGATAAACAGGAACCAAATAACATAACTGGGTGTAAAGATTTTGATCAAACCAATACAAATTTATACAAAACAATAGTATCACAGGGTGGATCTTTAATATATAAAATGATCAATGAAAAAACTACTTTTTATTTGTTGGATATAATACCTATGAATATTGGAATTTCAAATCCTGATGGTGATATGGTTGTGATGATAGAAAAAAACTCTAAAATACCTTTGAATGTGGAAAAAATATTTAGTACTTCACATGATTGTCAAAGGGTTATTGATATAGAAATATACGAAGGTACTGATAGCAAATGTACATCAAATACATTTATTGGATCATATAAAATTATTGGAATACCACCTTTACCACGAGGTATGATCCTGATTAAATTACTTTTTAAAATAAGTTATAATGGTATTTTAAATATTTCGATAAATGGATTTAAAAATCCTTCTGATAATTCCGCAAAGTCATTTGATTTTAAAATGTTCGAAAATATTAAATTGATCCCTAATATTTTAGCTAAAGACATATTAAGAAAATTATTAGTTAAAAAATTAAATAATTAATTAAAAATAAAAAAAATTAATATTTTTTTGTAAATAAAAAATTTTTGTTAATAAAAATTTTTTTAGATTAAAATTAAAAAATTTATATATCAAATAAATATAAATAAAATGAGTGAAAAAATTAACATGGATGTAATTAGCCCAGAGATCATGGATGATGTAACTGAAGATTTAATTAAAATATTTGGTTCTCAGTCGGATCATTTAACAAAAAATGAATGTAGAGAAATTTTAAATATAGTTTTTGAAGCATTATTTGATGAAAAACTTAAAACAAAAAATTTCAATTATATATTCAAATTAATTTCTAAAGATTCTGAGGAAAAGATAGATAAAAAAGATTTGGAACCAATTATCAGATCATTTATCGTCTGTTTTGATGTCAATTATATTACCAATTCTTCTTCCTTTAATGATAAAGTATGTATTAAAATAGGTAAACATTTGCTCCCTATTACCTATTATATTAAGAAAAACCCCGAGTGAGACCAGGGTTTATATTCTGTGATACTTTTTATATTGGGGACAGACCTATTTAGGTCTCATTATATAAGTAATTTTTGACCCCAAGTGGTCTCCCTATATATTTTTCCCTTGGTTTTTTAAATATAGAGTATTTTTATAAAAGTTGATTTTTTTATTAAATGGGCCTAAATTATTATCTAAGTATTATTATATATATCAAGATGTCACAAATTTTTGTCAATTCTAACTCAAAACTTGTTGCTATCGAGGTTAATCCCTCAGACACCATTGAGAGTGTTAAGCAGAAGATTCTTGATAAGGAAGGTTATCAGCCTAACAGCTTTAACCTTTTCTTTGGAGGAAAGGTGCTTGACAATTCAATGACAGTATCAGATTATAATATTAGGACTGAAAATACGCTAATGTTATCAGTTAAGCTTTGTGGAGGTGGTAATGAAGGTGGTACTAAACAAATCTTTATTAAAACACTTCAAGGAACAACACTTACTCTAGATGTTGCTGACAATGAATCAATTGGATCAATTAAGAATCGTATTCACGAAAAACAAGGTATCCCACAAGATCAACAACGTCTTGTGTTCAATGGTAAACAACTTGAAGATAATATGACTATTCAAGATTATAATATTCAGGCTGATGCAAACATCCACCTTGTTCTTAGGCTCAGAGGAGGAGGTAATGAAGGTGGAACTAAACAGATTTTCATCAAGACACTTCAAGGTACAACTCTTACACTTGATGTAGCTGATAACGAATCAATTGGATCAATCAAGAATCGTATTCATGAAAAACAAGGTATTCCTCAAGATCAACAACGTCTTGTGTTTAACGGTAAACAACTTGAAGATAACATGACTATTCAAGATTATAATATACAAGCAGATGCAAATATCCACTTAGTACTCAGGCTCCGAGGTGGAGGTATGCAGATCTTTGTAAAAACTCTTACTGGTAAAACAATTACTCTAGATGTTGAACCTGCTGATACAATTGAAAACGTTAAGGCTAAGATTCAAGATAAAGAAGGTATTCCCCCTGATCAACAACGTCTTATTTTCGCTGGTAAGCAACTTGAAGACGGAAAATCACTTTTGGATTACAATATCCAAAAAGAAGCAACTCTCCATTTAGTTCTTAGGCTCAGGGGAGGTAAGAAACGTTCAAAAAAGGGATCTAAAAAGAGTTCAAAAACAATAAAGTAAACTCAAACTGGGTTTACGATATTAAACAGTATAAAGATTTTGATATATAATTTGTGATTGACATAAATAATTTTATTTAATAAATAATTTTTACTAATTTTAAGAGTAGTTTTAAATGAAAAATTGATTTAAAATTATAATTACATTTATTTATAATAACAAGAACCTAAAATGAAAACAATTAATGAAATAGTTAAGTATTTTTCAAATTATGATGAACAAATTGAAAAACTGTATGTACAAAATAGTGAATATCATAAATTATTAAATGATTTATTACAAAAAAATAAAAACACAATTATTAATTTTAATAGTGATTTTTGTGATAAAGCGATTAATTTATTGATAATAGATAACTATAAAATTAATGATATCATTGAAAAAATAGAAGAAATCGATAAAAAAATAACTGAATTAATTGAATTTAAAAGTTTACAAAAAGATTGGGAAGGAGGAAAATGTCCTGGAGATATCATTGATACACCAGATGGTTGTAGAATTAGATTTGATGAACAATCAAGATCTTTTAAATTCCAAAATTATAAAAATTCAGCAACTACTATTGTGTGTGAAACAAAAGAAGAATGTTATGAAAAAGCCAAAAAATATTTGTATGATTATTATAATAAATTAGGAAAAATATCAAATCAATATAAATATTTTCATCCTAAATATATCCAAGTTAAGTTACCAAATGGTGAAATATTTATCACTGATAGTAAAAATATAGATATCATTGAAAAAAATAAAATAAGTTCTAAATATGAGAGAAAATATGATAATCATTATGTAATGTATTTAAGTGGCAATAAAGAACATAGTTTATTTTATAAATTAATCACAAAATATTCCAGAGTTAAATATATTAATGAAAATACATTAGATTTAAGAGAAGAAAATATGGAAGAATCTGATAATTCAATATTGGCAAAAATAAAAGATGGTGAAACTGAACTTGATATTGATAAAAATAATAATATAGTAAAACCAAAACTTAATAAAGATGGTTATCCATATAATACATGGATATTAGGAAAATATTCTGGAACAGTTTTTCAAAGAAAAAGTAGAAATAATTGGTCAGTTGTTGTTAAAAAAGAAGATGGAACTGTAGTTACAAAAACACTTACATTTAATGAAACTAATAAGGATGAATTATATAAAAAGGCTATTGAAACTAAAAATGAGTTATCAGATAAATATGATTTAACTAGAAACAAAATTAGAATAATAAATGATGATACAATTGAAGTACAATTAACAAAAGATCAAATAATGAAAACTGATTATAAATATATTGAGTTAGTTCAAAAATATAATATTTATTCTACTAAAAGTAATGGAGTTGATTCAAAATATTATGCAGTTATTGATATTGATAATAAATTAAATAAATTTCATAAACATATCACAGGATTTGAAATGGTCGACCATATTGATAGAGATACCTTGAATAATTGTTTAAAAAATTTAAGAGATGCAACCCCAAAAATTAATAATAATAACAGAAGTAAATCTAATAATTCTGGTGCAGAAGTTTTGGGAGTATCATATAACGAAAAAGAAGGATATTTTAGAGCTAGAATTAAACAAGATGATATAGAATATTCCAAACAATTTTCAGTTAAAAAATACGGATATGAAGAAGCCAAACAAATGGCTATACAAGCAAGAAAAGAATATAATGAGTTATTTGGCTGTAATAATGGCTAGATTATCTTATTAGTTAAATATTAACAAGTTTATTTATTATAATAACAAATTGTGACTGTGACTTGATTTATTTTGATAATATATATGATAAGTAGGTATAAAACACCTAGTTATTATAAAAAAAATTGATTTTAGTATATAAAGGGTTTAAAGATATAATAATAATCTAAAGTAATAATGGTACAAGAAATAGTAATCGCTGTTGGAATTCCTTTTTCTGGAAGAACTACTTGGTTAAATAATAATTACAAAGGTGATGATGTTGTCGTCTTTGAAGAGGATAAATTTGAAGGTCTCGTCAAAAATGGCAAGATCCAAGAATCAAGTTTTATCAGTTCAAATGAATGGGTTAGTGCTCAAGTAGCTAAAGTTTTTGAGTCGGTTGGATCTACCAGCACAGAATCAACTGGTTCAGAACAAACACAAACTAACAAAGTCCCCAACAAAATTGTAGTTTCTTATTTCCAATCAAGACCAGACCATTGGATTCCAGTACTTGAACTTGGTATCAAACACGGTTGTACTGTTAATATCGTAACTCCTAAAAACGGTTATCTTTATTATCAGACCAACAAGTTTGGTAGAAATCAGGAACAAGCTGATTGGATTGAAAAGTCTACACTAAACAGATTCCCTCATCTTTCTCGTGAACAAAGGAAGAAGATCAAGACCACTGGATCTAAAGATGAAGAGATGGAAATCCCCAATGAAAATCTTTATCATAACATTGTTGTTGAATATCAATCAGCATATTCATTCTATGCTCAAAATAAAGGAAATTGTGGAACTGATCCCAAAAAGTGGCTTGATCTTATCAAATCAAATTACAAACCAGTTATTACCAAACT
>JACCDO010684539.1_pt1 | contig 12561 bp, 12 predicted proteins | sample 7446101 | NCBI WGS metagenome assembly JACCDO01 (sample SAMN15323440, study PRJNA562643) | freshwater metagenome | isolation source: river surface water | place: USA:Blue River Watershed | collected 2017-08-16
TAATATAATAAGCCTTGAGAATCTAATTCTAACCGGGTTTGTAAAATAATTTTTATCTTTTCAATATCAATTAATGCTTTTTTATCTCTTTCTTCTTGTTTTTTTGCTTCTTCATATTTTTCTTTAGCTTTAATTGCTTTTATTTTAGCTCTTCTAGCAATTTCACAAGCAAAATTAGAAACAGCTTTATATTCATTAGCTATATTTTCACAATTATATAATTCTTCTTGAAATTTTATATAATCTTCATAAGCAAGAGTAGAATTATCAAAGTTCATTTTTACTTTTTTTAGTTTTTTATTTATATTATAAATAATAAAATAGAATTATTATATTAAATTTTTCATTTTTTATTATTATTTAAAAAAAATGAATATAATAATATTTATAAAATAAAATATAATATATTATGAAAAATAAAGAATTGAATAAAAAAAAAAGTGTAATAAATACGTTTATTTTACCATCAATGAAAAAAAATAAAATAAAACCGTATGTAAACAATAATAATGAATATGAAAGAGATAAAGAATATGAACGTAATGAAAGACGTATGAAAAATTTTAAAGAAAATCATAATTCTTTATTTTGTTTATTATTTGTTTGTTTTCCATTAATATATTGTTGTTCATTATGTAAAAAAAATAATAACGTAAATAATTTAAACGAATAAAAAATGAAAAACAAACAATTAAAGTTTATAAAACAATATAAAAATATAAATATAAATATGTATTAGTATAAAAAAGTAAAAAATGGTAAATAGTAATTTTACAATACATATTATTTTACAACATTTTATGTTTAAAAATAAAAAATTAAATATGTTTAATACAGATAATATAGATAAAATAAAAGATTGGTATCGTGTTAATACAGAACATTTTTTTAAATCATCACATATCACTTGTTTTGATATATATCATATAAAAGATAATATATTTATGATAAATTTTAGTTATGATACTATAACTCTTCCTTTTATTGAAGAAAATCTAACAAATCCTGATATATTTGGAAAAAATCCTATTCAATTAGGAGATGAAAAATATTTTATTATTGGACGTAAATATGATGAATTAGAATTAGAAGATATCACTAAATTAGATAATGAATTTTCTAATTTATCAGAACTTGATTTGTACTCTTAAAAAAAATGAATAATAATTTTATAAAATATTAATATATTAATATATTAAAAATAAAACTAATAAAAAAACATTTAATAATGAAAACCATTAAAATAATTATAGTTTTTTTATATATTTTTATTGTTTATGCAGAAATAATAAAAGAAACAAATACTAAATTTATGAATAATGTAAATGAAATGAATTTTAGAAGATTTATGGGAAAATGGAATGTATATTATACAAACATATATAAACCTATAAGACAAGAATCAAAAAATAATTGTTTATCATTTTATTATTATTTTGATGATAGTAAACAATTTATGTATAAGTTAACAAAAAAAGATAATGATAATAAATTAATTGAAAAAAATGGTATTATTCATATTAAAGATCTAAATTCAAATCATTTATGGAATATAAATGATAATAAAGAAACAAATTTTTCACAAATTATTTTATATGTTGATCCAAATTATAGATTAGCTATAATATCAGATAATAAAAAAGAAAAAATAGATATAATAGGAAGATTATTTAATAATGATTTAAAAAATAAAGAACATATAGAATATATATTAAATAATAATAATTTACCGTCATTTGATAATTTTGTTGAAATTAAACATGAATTATGTGACTAAATAATTTATTTTTATAGAGTTTATAACAAAAATATTTATATATATAAAAAAATAAATAAATAAATGCAAATAAATAAAAAAGAATATTATAATTTAACAAATGAAAATTTAATAAATAGAATTCATGAAATAAATAGAGAGTCAGAGATAAAAATAAATAAAATACACTATAAAATTATAGAATTAAAAAAAGAATATGAAAATGAACTTATGGAAGAAAATAAAAAAATATGTAATATAATATTTGAAAACTTTATAAAAAATTGCGAAAAAGAAAAATATTTTTTAATTAAATTTAAAAAATTTGAATGTATATATTTTTCATTAAATAATATTTATATAGAATTAATATATGAAGATAATCATAAAAAAAAATTAAAATTATACGGTGAGTTTGATGATATAGAAGAAAAAAATAATAAAAAATTAATAAAATCCGAATGTTCATATGAAAATTATATATTAAAAGATTATGATATAAAAAAATTATTAGAAATGATATATTTTAATGTGGAAAAAGATTCTTTTTATTCATTAATTTATTGAAATGAATAAAATCGTTTATTTTTGATATTTTATTTTATTTAATTAATTAGAAAATATAATGAAAAATTGTAATCTAAGAATTGAAAAAATTAATAAAAAAGAATACTATGTTCATGATGAAGAATTTAAAATAAAACATAATGAAACATTTTTTAATTTAAAAATTATACCAGATGTAGGAATTTTGGAAAGATATATCGGTTTATTAAATGATTTATCTAAATTATTTGATTATAAACCTATTATGTTAGAAAATAATCCAAATAATAGTGGTTTTATAAATTTAGAATGTAGTAAAAATTTTGAAAAAATAATTTTAAATGATGTTGATAAAAATCAATTAATAAGTATAAATAAAAATATTGAAAAACATAATTTAAGTAATATTATTATAGATAATAATGATAATATAGAAAGAAAAAACAAAATAGATATAATAAAAATAAATAAATCAAATATAGAAAATAAAATAATAGAAATTATAAAAAAAGATTTACCAATTATTTTATGTTTAAATGAAAATAAAGAATTAAAAAAAATATATAAAAAAAAATATATATTAGAAAATTCAGATTATCATTTATATATACCTAATAATAAATATGATATATTTTATAATGAATTTTATTATTATATAGATGAAGAAAATAAAATATTAAAATATGATAATTTATTACATTTAACAATGATTGTAAAAAATGCAGGTAATACTTTTGAAGAGGTATTAAAAGAAAATTTAAAATATATTGACCAATGGACTATATTAGATACAGGAAGTACAGATGGAACACAGGAAGTTATTAAAAGAGTTTTAAAAGATAAAAAAGGTAAATTATATGAAGAACCATTTATAAATTTTAGAGAGTCTAGAAATAGGTGTTTAGAATTAGCACCAAATAATTGTAAATTTAAAATTATGTTAGATGATACTTATATAATAAAAGGAGATTTAAGAAACTTTTTAAAAACAATAAGAGGAGACCAATTTTCTGATTCATTTAGTTTAAATGTTCAAAGTTATGATTTAGAATATTCATCAAATAGAATTATTAAAAGTGATTTTAATTTAAAATATATTTCAAAAATTCATGAAATAATTCAAAAAGAAAACAATGTTAATGTAATGATACCGAAATATGTATCTTATATTTATGATGAAACTTCAGATTATATGCAAGATAGAACTGATAATAGAAAAGAATTAGATTTAAAACTTTTATATGAAATGGTAGAAGAAGAACCAAATGAACCTAGACATTTATATTATTTAGCACAAACATATAATTGTATAAAAAATTATGAAAAAGCAGCTGAGTATTATAAAAAAAGATATGAATTTCATGAAGAAGGATTTTTACAAGAAAAGTTAGATGCCTGTTTTGAATTAGCTAGAAAATATAATTTTGAGTTAAATTATCCATGGGATATTTGTAAATTATATTATATAAAAGCTTATGAATTAGATACAAAACGTCCTGATGCATTATTTTATTTGGGTTTACATTATTATTTAAATAATGATTATAAAGAAGCATTTCCATATATGAAAAAAGCATTTGAAATTGGTTTTCCGTTTCATGCTCAATATTCTTTAAAACCAACATTAAGTTATAAATTTTTACCACAGATTTTATCAAGAATGTGTTATTCTCTTAAAGAATATAAATTAGGAGAAGAAGCATGTCAATTATTTTTATCACATAATGATAATAAAACAGAATATTTTGATGAAGTAATATCATGGTATTCAATATATAAAAATCTTAATAAAATAATGAATTTAGAAAATAAAAACAATAATAAAAATTCTAAACCTATTTTTTGTTATTTAGCTGATGGAGGATATACAAATTGGTCAGGTTCAAGTATATTAAAAAATGGTGTAGGTGGTTCAGAGTCATATATAATTGAAATGGCAAAATATATAAAAAAACATTCAGATTTTGATGTATATGTTTTTTGTAAAACTGATAAATATGAAAAATATGAGGATGTAAATTATCTCCATATAACAACTTTTCCTTCTTTTATAAAAAATAATAATATTCATTCATGTGTAATTAGTAGATTTTCGGAATATTTACCAATGACTTATTATGGGAATATTCAAAATATTTATTTTTTATTACATGATCTTGGACCAATTGGATGTGTTTTACCATTAGATCAAAAATTAAAAAATATTATTTGTTTAACAAACTGGCATAAAAAATATTTTTCTAAAAATTTTCCTTCATGTGAACATTTAACTACTGTTTATCCGAATGGTATAGATATGAAAAAATTTGATTTAAAAATAAAACCTAAAAAAATACCATTTAAATTTATTTATTCATCTTTTGCTAATCGCGGTTTATTAAATATTCTTCGTATGTGGGATAAAATTCTTTATAATTTTCCTTCTGCTACTTTACATATTTATTGTGATATTTATCATAAATGGGTATTAGATAATTATCCAAATGAAGCAAAAGAAATTCAACAAATTATTGAATCAGGTAAATATAAATTTTCTGTTTTTAATCACGGATGGGTTGATAAGGAAACTTTAGCTCAATCATGGTTAACTTCTCAATTCTGGTTATATCCATGTGTTTTTCAAGAAACTTTTTGTATAACAGCCCTCGAAGCAGCAGTGACTAAAACTTTAGCAATTACAAATGATTTAGGAGCTTTAGTGGATACTGTTGGAGATAGAGGAATAATGATAAAAGGTGATGCAACTACAATTGAGTGGCAAGATAAAATGATAATAGAATTAAAAGAGATAACTCAAAATGAAAATAAGATGAATGAATTATTGGAAAAAAATTATCAATGGTCAAAATATCATAATTGGGAAAATTTAGCAATAAGTTTTATTGATAAATTTTTAGGTAAAGAACATTTAGTGCTTCATTAATAAATAAAGAGATAATTTTTAAGTACTAATTTTAAGAATTATATTAAAGTAATATAGAATAATATGCCTTCATTTCCAGATTTTAATATACAAATAGAAGATATTTATAAAAAATTTATGAAAGATAAATTTATTCAATATATAACAGAAAAAAGAAAATACAAAATGCATTATCATATGCATCCTAATAGAAGATTAAAAAAATTATTATTTATATATGCTTTTCCAATAAAAAAATATGGAAGAGAATCGTCTGTTCCTTTTTTTACAATTTCTATAAATAAAATGAATAAAAATGAAAAAGAAGAATTTAAATGTATTTATAATAATTTTTTTGTTGGTGGTATAAAAGAATTAAAATTAAAATTTAGTACTAAAGAAGATGAAAAAAGTATTCAAAAAAACATAAAAGAACTAAAAAAAATAATAAAAGTTATTAAATTAGCATTTAATAATTTGACAAAAGAATTAAAACAAAATGTAAATTTTTATAAACAATAACTTAAAAAAAATAATATAATTAATCATTATTATCTTCTACATAATATTCTGGTCTAAAATCTTTATATGTTAATCTTTCTTTTGCTATATAATTAACATATTCTAAAATTTCATCTTTGATACTTTGATGAATTCCTATTAAACTATTTTGCATCATAATTTTAAATTTTCTATTTTTAGAAGCATTAACAATATGAGGTATTAATTTGTAATCGTGTAAATTACATCTACCAATATTTAATAGATAGCTTTTTATATAAATAAAATTAGTTGGTACATTTTCAAAATCATAAATATCAAAACAATAACTTCTATTTCTTTTTAACCAATAAATATAATAATCTTTATTTATTAAATTTGAATTACAAATGTTTTCTAATTTTTTAATAAAAAAATCGTCTTCTTCAATATTTTTAAAGCTTACAAAATAGATATATTGTAAAACAAATATACCTTTGATTGTTTCATAAATTGAATAATTCATAATACAATTTGAATTTATATAATAATTATTTAAATTTTTTCTATCAAAATCAAAATAAGTCGATAAATCAATAATACCATCTTTATTAGTATTTTGAATGTCAACAATCATTAAAAAATAATTTTTTAATATATCATGTGAATTTTCTTCATTTAAATTTGAATAAAACTTACTATTCATACAAAAATTTTTAACATCTAATTGATTTAGTATGTCATAGATTTCATCATTTTTTTTATTTGATAAAATTATTTTATCAAAAATTTCATTTAAAAACAATAATAAATTGTCATAATTATCAATAATATAATCTTTTTTTTCTAAAATTCCATAATCATAATTTCTAAAACTATTATTTTTTAAATAAGAATCTATATTTATAGTTTCATCTTTAAGAGTATAATTAAACATACAAAAATATCGAATTTTTGGTATATTTTTTAAATCAAGAATTTTCATATTTTTATTTTTATTTTTTTAATTTTATATAATTTAAATATTTATTATATATTTAAATTCAATTTTTATTTTTTATTATATTTACGTAAATTAATTTGTTTTTTTACGTAAAAATTAGCAAAAAAAATGAAATTTTAAAATTAAGATTTATTAAATTAAAAAGTTATTATAAACTAACATATAACAAATAACAAAGTAAAATGAGTTCTTTAGTTCAATTTGATTATTTGCCTATTAATATCAGTGGTGTAGAACTTTTAGGTGATATAAAAATTGGTGATTTTTCAATAAAAAATATTAAGTTTGATACAAGTTGTATCGATTCTTGGTATGATATATATAAGCCATGGAAAGGTAAGGTAGTATTATATGATGATGTAGTTTTTTCACATAATGATTGTAATATATATTGTCATCCAATTATTCATATAGTTGAATGGAATAATATGTCTAATTCACCATTATTTAAAGATAATATAAAAGTTTTGTATTTTCCGGAGATTGAAAATATAAGAATAGTTAAAGCAATGAAAATTATATATTCACGTTATCTACTCAAAGAACATATTTCAAAATATATGAATATTCTTGGTAACATGATTGAAAGTAAAACATTTGATTATTCAAAACCTATTATTTACAATATGCACGATTTAAATATAAAAAATATTGAAAATTATGATAACGAGTTTGTATATTTGACATTTACATATGATGTTGAATATAATAGTAAAAATAAACAAAATATTTTAAAAAAATCTTCTAACAAATTTGCTTTATTAGCAGAAGATTCTGAAGAAGATGATTAAAACCATAATATTATATTTTTTTATGTTTATATGTATATTATTAATATTGTGTATAATATATATTTATTATTTATATTATTATATAATTTTTATAAAATTTAATGAATTTAAAAAAAATTTAATTATAATATATAAACAAAAATAAATAAAAAAAAATTATTTAATATAAATAAATAAATGAAAATTTATAATATTTTATCTTTTTTAATATTATTTAATTTAAAAAATATTAATGCTATTTCTACTGGAGCGAATGAACCAATTGCTGATAATGAATTAGGTTTAACAGCAAAAGACTGTGCATTACAGTATTGTAGTGTAAAAGATGGAATGGCATTATGGTTAACACTAGTAAATGAATGTGTATCAAATCCAAATCCATATTTTATAGAAAAAAATAATATTGAAATAAAAAAAGAATATGATATTGATAATTTATTAATGGAAAATATAGAACCAATGACAGGAGGATTTGTATGTGCGATAATGTCAATGTTTGGATTAATATTTGGTTATATAATTGGTATAAAAGTTGAAAATAATAATCAATATATTCAATTAAATCAAAGAAAAAAGAAATATCAAGTTGATAATTAAAAAATTTATTTCTTTTCTATTTTTTCAAAAAAAATTTTATTAAGTTCATTTAATAAATTTTTAAATTGATTTTTTATTTCAATATTATAACATAAATTATTTTTTATGATATATTCAATTATTAATTTATTGTTTAAATTATTATTTTTTAAAATTTCAATTTGATTTATTGTATAATAATTATTTTTATGAATAGTATTTATTAAATTACTAAAATTATTTTTTATTAAATCAAAACAACGTATATCAAATGTTATACCGTTTTCAATAGACCATTTAAATATTTCATAATTCTGTTTTTTACAAGCCGCAAATAATACGAAAATATCATAAGGACAATTTAAATTTTTTAATATATTTATTAATTTTAAATCTTCTTTCAATGCAGCAAACTCCATTAAATATGCATCAAATTTAATATTATTTTTTTCAAATAATTCTAAATGAAGATAATTTATATTAGTACCATAATTATAATTATATTTAAATAATAATGTATAATCAAAATTAATTTCATTTGATTCTTCTATAAATAAACGAAAAACATGATCATTATATTTGTCAATAGATAAAAATAGTAAATAATCATATAAATTTTCTATTTCAAAATCTTTTTTCCAATTTGGATTATTTTTATAAAAATCAAAAAAAATTGGATAATTAATACAATAACTATAAAAATGAAATGGTATTTTTTTTAATTCAATCTTTGCATTTTTAAGTAAAAATTCTAAAAAATTTAAATTTTCAAAAATCTTTTCAAAATATTTAGAATCACAATTTGTAAATTTTTTTTCAAAAAGCTTAAAATTATCAGCAACTAAATTGTTTTTTATATTTTTTTCAAAAATTAAATAGTTTAATAACTCAAGTCTTTCTGGAATCGTTAATTTTAGATCTTTAAAATCAGCAATTAATTCTATAAAAACAGAATTATCAATTTTAAAAATTTTTGATTCTAATTTTTTAATAGTTTCTATACCATATGTTTGATATAAAAAATAAAAGTTTTCATTCCTTATTTTTTTTTTAATTACTATATTTTTAATATTATTAATATCATAATTATTTAATAATAATTGATAATATTCTTTAATACCATCTTCATTAACTCCATTTATAATATTATTTATAAAATACTTTTCTTTAAGATGAAAATCAACTAATTTATTTAAAAGATCAATATTTGTTGTATATTTTTTTATAATATTTAAAACTTCAATAGCATATGAATAATTATAATAATATGCTCTTATTTCTTTTTTAAGATTACTTTTAACAGTTATTGATAATAATTTTGATAGTAAATTAATAATTAGTCTTATTTTTTTTTTTGAAAGAAATGTGGGATTATTTGTAATTAAATGTTCAAAAATATCTAATTTTTTATATTTTATTGATTTTAAATGATTAAACAAAATAGTTTTTTTTATGTCTATCTTTATATTTTTAAATCTTACTTCTAAATATTTGTGCAAATTTAGATTATAAATTTTGATTAAATCACAATGAAAATTATTATGAAAAGAGGATTTAAAAAAAATATCTTTTTTACCAAAAGAATCTAAAAATTCAGTATCATTTAAATCATCAAAAAAAAATTTATACATATCATTTTTTTCAATAATCCAATTTTTTAAATAAAATTTATCATGTAATAATTGATATTTAGATAATTTATTTTTTTGTTGATATATAAAATCTTTTGATACATCAAAAATTCTTTCTAAAAACTTTTTATTTTTAGAAAATATGTTTACATATTTACTTAATAATTCATTTTTATCAATATATTCGAATAATTGATAAATTATATCTTTGTCTAATATCATTTTTTTATTTTTATATATTTTTTAATTTTTATTTTTTTAAGTTCAAATACTAAAGCTTATAAATAAATAATATTTTATTTATTTAATATGGAAAGTAGACACATTTTTCTTTTATATCTTCTTATATAAATATTTTATTTTTTTGCTTATAAAAAAAATAAACGCTAAATTTAAATTTTATTTTGTAAATTTTAAATTAAAAAAAATTATATTTCTATAATATAAATAATAATGGAAAATAAAGATAATAATTATAATTTAATAATTGAATATAATAAAAACAATAATGAATGTGTTTTTTATAAAAAAACTCAAGAAATAATATATGAGGATTTTGATAATAAAATTCCAAATGAATATTATAAATTAGAAGAATTAGGATTAATAAAAATCAAAAAAATATCAATTAATAAATTTATAAATATAATAAATACAATAAATAAAAATGAATTAAACATAAAAATTAATTATAAATCATTTTATGATAGTAAAGATTTGAATAATACAGATAAAATAATTCAATTTATAAATAATTTTTTAGAATTAGACTTGTTAGATTTTATTTTATAACTTAAACTATAGATAACATTTTTATTTTTAATGATTTTTATTAAAATAATAGTAGTATATTCATTTAAAGCATTCATATAATTTTTATATGCTATATCTAATTGAGATGTATTATTTTTATCATTATTTTCAATATAATTTAATGTTGATTTTGCACCTTCTAAATATAAAGCTGCTTCAAAAACATTTAAATAAATATAACCATAAACACCACCAGGTTCGATTAGTTCTATTATTTTTTTAAGAGTTAATATATTAAAATCAAAATTAAAGTAAAATTTTTTAAGTTAAATAAATAATTTATTTAATTTTTATAAAATAACTTTATTATATAATAACTTTATTATATAAATTTAGGATAATGACAGAAAAATATAAAGAACATTATTATAAAAATATAATAGAATTTTTAAAATTTACAAATACATTTTGTATTGAATTTAACAATGAATTAAAAAAAATAGATTATAAAAATAAATATAATATATTGTTTGAAAATGATTTTTATAATTTAATAACTAAAGATTATAAAGATATTGATATATATTTGAAAATAAGAGATACTTATAGAAAAAAAATATATGAATATCAAAAAGCAACATTTTATTTTATTTTAAATTTGTTAACAAATCCTGAAAATAATATTTTAAAAAAAACTAAAAAAAATATAATATATAATGATAAAAAATTAAATGAAGAAGAGATATTAAGGTTAATATATTTTGGTTTATTTATGGATGAAATAAATTATAAAATATATTTTTTTGATAAAAATAAAAAAAGAAAAAATATATTAATATTTGATGGTTATTATAAATATTTACAAGAATATATAGATATTTTTTATAAAAATATTTTAAAAAATGAATTAAATAGTATTTATAAACATATAGGTTTTTCATTTGTTAATAAAAATCTAAAATATGAAGATATTATCGAAAAATATGTAAATAAAAAAATAATATTATTTACAATAGATCGTGAAATCTTATGGAAGTTTCAATGGATTGATAAAAGATATCCATTATTTAAATATAATATAGAAAAAGAATATAAAAAAAATGGGAATAATTTTTCTATTTTAAGTTATTTATATTTTGATAATAAAAAAAATCAATTTATATTTGAAAAAATAAATAAAAATAATATACCAATATCAATAGTTTATTTATGGATTAAAAATAATAATTTTAACAAAGAAATAATGTTAAATAAAAATAATAATATAAATTTTTTAATAAAAAATATAATAAAAATAGAAAATATAAATGAAGAAATATTAAATATAAAAAATAGTAATAAATTATTAAAAAAAATTAAAATAAAAAGTAAAAAAAATAATATAACTGTAAAAAAAAATATTGAAGATTTAAATATTAAAGATGTTGATATAGTTACAATGGGTAAAGTAGGAAGTACAACAATATGGGAAACTTTACTTCAATTAAAAGGTAAAAAATATAAAATAGAACATAATCATAATTTAAAATATTTAAAAAGTAGAATTGATAATAATAAAAATGTATTATTTGTAATGGGTATTCGTAATCCATTAGATATAAATATGTCATATTTTTTTATGACATGTAATGGATATTCTAATACTACTGAAAAAATAATGAAAAATAATTATTTAGGTTTTCATAATAATTTAAGTATAGAAAGTGGTTTTCAATATAATGATTTAAATAATTTAAAATTTGAGGAAATAAAAGATATGTTTTTCAAAAGAAATTTACATTTTTTCTTTAATCAGTGGTTTGAGGAATTATTTACAATGATTGATATAAATAAAGTTAAATTTGATAAAAAATTAGGATTATCATTTTATCAACTTCCAAATAATAATATTTTATTATTTTATACATTAGAAAAATTAAATGATAATGAAGAGATATTAAAACAATTTTTTGATGTTAAAGAACTAATAAAAGAAAATTTAGCGGAACAAAAAGAATATAAAGAGAAGTATCAAGAATTTAAATCAAAAATATCATTTTCAAAATATTATAAAGATCGATTATTAAATACAGATATTATGAATCATTTTTATACCAAAAAAGAAATAGAATCTTTTTATAATA